>Ga0209700_103624_pt1 | contig 29239 bp, 11 predicted proteins | sample SiratroredBW_FD_187528 | JGI IMG/M metagenome (GOLD analysis project Ga0209700, IMG submission 187528) | Root nodule microbial communities of legume samples collected from California, USA - Siratro red BW (SPAdes) (version 2) | ecosystem: Host-associated > Plants > Roots > Nodule | place: USA...
GACTGATCACCAAAAATTTGTCTCTCTTGGTGTGTACCAATAGAACAAACCATATGTTGCTGAGAACTAACATGATAAGGTGAAAAATATTGTGAGGGATCAATAATTTCGGCCATGATAAATGTAGCAACCAGAGCTCTCAAATTAGAGCTCTGATACCATATTATGAAAATAAAGAGAAGAACAAAGATGAACAAAAGACATGAGAATGAATATATGCTCTCTGTTTTTTCTGTGTATTTCATTCAAAATAAAGAACTGAATATATACCAGTACTGTACCCATCTAGGTATAGCTAAATAAAGAAAATAAAATAAAATTATTACAATCTGATAATGTCATAAAAACAAATAAACAGAATTGATGATAATTTGATTCTACCATAAAGACAAAATGAAATAATTAGTTTCCTTCTAGAAGCCTTCTATCCATATCCTCTGAAAGATTTTAATTTAAAATGTTCTATAGCAGTGATAACTAAATTTTGTATAGTTTGATGAAATGACTGATTTTATGTTAATTGAACTTGTAGGAATAGTAGATGTTTGAATGTTTAGTAAATAACTACTGCCCTTTGATATGAGATGTATCCTTGCATGTTTTTATGTTATGAATTAAATGGGGTATTCTTATTGTGAATTATGGATATTGAGGCTTTACATTTGGGACAATGTATGAGTTGTGCTTATTGTGTGTATTAAGTTTTAACATCTATGTTTTAACAGAGATCATTAAGTTTCATTGATGATATAAGTAACATAGACAAAGATAGAAGGTGGTGAAAAGTTGATGAGGGAGTTCGTACACATTGGAACCACTGTAGACACTCAGTTCTGGATGTGTGAACTTTATCCTGACCCTTTCTCTTAGATTTTTCTGGTAAATCTAAGTCTTGTATATTGGATTAGATGTTAATATCTAGTAATAGCCAGCTTAATACGAGTAGTCTGGAATATGATAAATTCATGTGTAGATTTTATGTGTGGTAAAAAAATTCATGTGTGAAGTTTGTAATAATTGAGATTGGTGTTTAATGCTGAAATTGTAAAAGTTTGATATGAACTGTTATACTTTCCAATTTGAGATCATTTAACTTGTAGCCATAGTTATTTTTAGTAAGTTCTTTATGGTGACATGTTTATATATATTACTAGCTTATCATTGCCCTCTTGGTTGTATCTCTACAAGATATACTGATATAGTGTGGGCCAAAAACCCACACAAAGTATCAAAAATCCACGCATATGCGTGGGCATACTGTGGGCAAGGGGACCACACTATAATCCTCAAAGCAAAACTATCTTGCGTGGGTATAACCCGTGCAACCGAATGTATAATTAAATATAATAAATTATGCTTGGATTAGACTCACACAGGGATGGTAGAAGCTTGCGGAGGTCAGGCCCACACTTATAATACAATTATAATAAAACAAAAACAAATTTTTAAAAAAATTATAAAAAATCTTACTTAACCATTGGACTCGAAGAGTTTTCTATTATGTTACTATTATTATTATACTTATTAATTTAATTACAATTATTATAATATTATGGTGCGTAGGTCTGACCCAACTGCTTAATAATATTGTGCTGCTTGCAATTAATTAATTACAAATAATATTGTGATGCGCGGGTCTGGCCCTCGCTTGATTTTATTTTATTTTTTTGAATTTTCTTTTGCGTTTTGTGTGGGTTTAACCCACGCTGCTTGCAATTAATTAATTGCAAATAATATTGTACTACATAGGTCTGACCCGTGCTTGGTTTTATTTTATTTTTTAATTTTCTTTTGTGTTTTGCGTGGGTCTTGCCCACGCTGCTTGCAATTAATTAATTGCAAATAATATTGTGATGTGTGAGTCTGGCCCCCTCTTAATTTTATTTTATTTTTTGAATTTTATTTTGCATTTTGCGTGGGCTATGACATTTTAGAGTGAGTTTGGCCCACGCTTCTTATGTGGACCATTAACCCATGCATCTTTTTGGCAGCTATTTCGCTGTTTTCTTGTAATGTATCATTGAACTACAGTAATGGTACCATGTAGTTGAAAGATAGAGTTGGAACATCTGAGGATACTAATAGTTCTTGAAGTTTAAGTACAATAGTTTAAGACTATTATGTATAATAGTTTAAGACTTTTTACTTCTATTTTAAAATACTTTAGACTACACTGAATGTTAATCTTGTATATAAATGAGTATGATGTCATTATGTTTGATTTTTATAGTCTATATAGTCTATATGTGTATGTAAAGAAAAAACTTATTGTATAATTAATATTAATTTTGGTTATGAAGTGGCATCTGACACAAACTCTGTTTTCTTTAACTTGTTTTCATTCTTTTATATAATTTTGTTCATTATAATTGATTACACTCATTTTAATTATTAACTTTGTAAATATTTTAAGTGTTTCATTCTTGATAGGATATGTTTCTTTTGTAAGCAAAATAAAAAAATAAAGAAAATGTTAGATCTAAGTTTAAGTCAGTGATATTTTATTTTCTAAGTTAAAATTATATGAACATTTGCCAGTTAATGTGACAATTGATATAATATGTTATTATGTTCTCTTTTTGACTTGGTTTTAGGATTTGGTCAAATTTATTATATTGACCTAGTATTTTTATTTTTTTAAGTTGATATTGTATTTTTGTTTTGTATTTGTTGGTAATAAATTACAAAAATATATGATTTTAGTTTTAAATAATATTGAATATTTAATTTTATGATTTTATTAATTTATTATTCGATATATTCATCAAATTTTAAATAATATATTTTTTAATATTTAAAAAATGAAAAAGAAATAGTAAACCTTTAATAAAAAGGATAGAACTAGAAATTAAAAACCTCCAAAATCTATTCTAACTAAGTTTTACAAATTTGTTGGGTTTAGTTCCATTTTTTAGACGAACCAAATTAAATTCCATATATTTTTATGTTTTGTTTATACGTAATTTTGTTAAAAAAATTATAACATAAAAACTCTTAACAATACTTTTTTTAGTTCTTATTTATATATATATATATATATATATATATACTTCTTTATTATAAATAAAAATAATAAGACAAAATGGTGGAGAAATTGTGGGAGACACAATATAAAGCTACATAATTCAAAGCATGTAGTCGTTTTTTGATTCTTTCCTAAAACATAATGCAAATACAAAGACATAATGGAGACACAATTGAAAGTAACAATAGAACTTTTCAAATTTGTTTACTTTCTCTCACAACATATAATTTTTTTTTTCTGCTTTCCGTTTTCGTGAAGACAACAAAATGAAATTGATTGTAATCGAGAGAATTCAGATTATTCGAATTGAAGGATTTTGACACCTACCTACTTAGTATATGTTTAAATTTTAGTTAGAAAACTCAAGTTTGAAGTTGAATAAAGAAAATTCAGTTGTAATTTTTAAGTCAATTGAAATTTGAAGTAATTTTATTTTTAATTACATCTAAAAAAATGTTAAACATATTCACGTAACCATCCATAGAAACTACAGTCGATTTAAATATTTCAAATGAAATCTAAACTAATCCTTCATTATCATAATTTTCATTTTATATTCTAATTCCTCACCTTTTATTGTGTTGCATTTATTGTATTATATTGTTATTATTTATGTATATTTAATATAGTCTTTCATTATATAAGAATCGACTTTGAGATCAGTTTAAATATATTTTTTTCATTAATCTTTAGAAAAGTTAAGAAAAAAATTATAACGTTTTAAACTCTGAAATAAACAATACTTAAAATGCGATAATTAACTTTAATGATAAATAACTTGAAATTGAAAAATAACTTAGAAAAATATAATCTACTCACTGTTATATTACTTGTTACAATCTGTCAATATAAGAAAACAAAGTTGGATGATAAAATTACATGATTCATATACACAAAATGATAGGTGAATGATGAAAGTACATCATTCATATATAAGAAAGAAGACAGAATTTGAATTTAAAGTAGTGACTTGAATTTTGGGCTAATGAATCTTTGTATATAAAAAGGCATCATCCACACACTATTTCTTTATATTATTAGCAAGTCCTGATTGAGAATAATTGTTTGCAACTGCATGCTCACTATTGCCATTAATTACATGGGGTTAAGCCACTGGACCTACCTTCCGGCTTCCACGAACAATGACATTCCAAGATACAGATAAAATCCCCGTGTCATAAATTCCATTGAATCACCAAAGACTAGTCCTTTTCATCAAACACTTTGCCTTGCTATCACTGATGTTGTATAAGACGAACTTCAACAGTTGAAAATGATACTAAGTCCCAAATAATTATATATGGATGGCCATGTCCTTAATTACAAGCTGATAGGGAAGGGACCCTGGAATGTAACTTGGCCTTTGCATGTGGCTGTTTCTCCTTGAAGATTGAAGACAATTATGAGTTCAACCCTCTCCTACCATGATCCATTGATAAGCTCTAAAAAGATTTATCTTAATGTTAAAACTTTAGGTCCTACTCATATTCCTTGTATATATCATATTCTTTTTATGACAAAAAAGATTAAAGCCAGCTACAGTCATCACATACAAACTTTTTTACCACTTAAGCTGTACTCCAATACCATTTTCCAGTTTTCACCACTTGAATACATCCAAGTGGGTGCAATTCTTGTTTCACCTTCCTGATTTAAATTGTTACTGGAGCCAAGTGTCTCCAGCCATCAGTTTTGTTGCAATTCTAAGCTTGTGGGCTACTTGCAACATGTAACACAATCCACACACGTCTAAAATGCACCATTATTGTCAACTTTTGTCGCCTAGCACCAATCTATTTATTTTCTTTATTAAGGGTCTGTGTCAATTCTCCTACCTTTTTTCTCCACCTTAGAGAGTTCAAAAACCCTTTTTGAATTTGGATAGTCTTTGTACTCTCACCGTACAACTATTAAGCGCATTAAGCCACTAACTAATGTTTATTATTTGATTTAGAATATTATTCTCCAAAGTCTGAATCAGGTGCTTTCTCTTGCCCCTCTCACTCTATAAATAACACATGGAAGGTGGCTAGTGTAGAACCTAATTAAGCAACAACAGCATCATATCTATCTTTGTGCCTTGTTGCTTGTTCTTTACTTTCAAGAGAGATGGCATCTCCAAACACAAACCAGGAGAAAGCAGGCTTGGCTGGTAGAGTATTGGTCATGCCAAAAGTTCTTAAGAAGAAGGTGTTGGGAATTTGTAGGTTAACAAAAGAGATAGCCCAAGATGATCCTAGAAAAGTGATTCATTCACTAAAAGTGGGGCTTGCAATCTCACTGGTTTCTCTTTTCTACTACTATCAACCACTCTATGAGAATTTTGGTCTATCAGCAATGTGGGCTGTGATGACTGTGGTGGTGGTTTTTGAGTACACAGTCGGTAAGCTAATTTCTTCATATTTTAATCAATGATCATGATATATACACAAACCCTTTTGTTTTATATTTATTCCACAGTTAATCTAACTATTGTATTTGTAATTTATGGCACATTTTTAGGAGCCACTCTAGGAAAAGGTTTGAATAGGACAATTGCAACATTGGCAGCTGGTGCTCTTGGTGTTGGTGCTCATTACTTGGCCAGCCTTTCTGGAGCAACAGGAGAACCAATATTGATTGGTGCATTTGTCTTTGTGCAAGGTGAAAACAAGTTATATACTTAATAAATAAAGCAAATACCATCAATGGCGATCATGTTTTAAGAAAAGAAAAAAGCCAAAAGAATATTGTTCTAGGGGTAGCTATTTTCAATTAGTATAAATGTTTTGATGGTTGTTTCTTTGTTTTGCAGCTGCCATAGCATCATTCATAAGGTTTTTTCCGAAAGTGAAGGCAAGATATGATTATGGGATGCTTATATTCATCTTGACATTCTCTTTGATATCGGTGTCTGGTTTTCGAGAAGTTGAAGTGTTGGAAATGGCACACAAGAGGCTTTCGACCATATTCATAGGGGGTTCAGCTTGTGTGATGATTTCCATTTTTGTTTGCCCTGTGTGGGCTGGTGAAGAATTCCACTATTCCATTGCTCACAAGTTGGAAATACTAGGCGATTTCTTGGAAGGTCAGTTAGAAATTGCATGTGGATAAAGTTATAGATAATAATATTAATTTACCAAAAAATCAAAAATAGTGCTATCTTTGTAACATCAAAATGGAAAACTTATCTTGAATCATACATAACTTGTTGTATTTTACAGCTTTTGTACATGAATACTTCAACCAACCACAAGAAGGAGAATCTGAAGACAGCAAAGGAGATTCTAAAGACAAATCGTTTTTAGAAGGTTATAAAAAGGTCCTCAATTCTAAAAGTATTGATGACTCTTTGGTGAGTGCGCTTTGCATATTTACCTTCTTTCTTCTTCACCTAAACTAAAATCTCATGCATGCACATCTCTCACCTAATTTAATTTCTTCATTTCTTTATTGTGCAGTGCAATTTTGCAAAATGGGAGCCAGGTCATGGCAAGTTTAGATTTCGTCATCCCTGGGACCTATACCTCAAGATTGGTGCTCTTTCTCGCCAATGTGCATATCGAATGGAAGCTATAGATGCACACATCAATTCCGATATCAAAGTATTCATCATGAATCTAATACTCTTTTATTAACATGTCTAAATAAAATATCATTTAAACGATATTAACATATAAATAAAATAGATTAAAAAATTTAGCATAGATAAATAGACTAGACAATTTAATATTAAATACGTCTATAAACAACTAAACAATCTAATAGACGAACAGACTAAATAATTTTGTCGTAAATAATCTATACTATTTTATCATATAACGTTAAACCAATTATATATTTATAGTCTTGATCAATCTTTTATCAGATATATAAAAAAAAGTCTGCGATATTTAATTATATTCAATTTTTAATTGGAACTTTTAACTATTGTGATTCTATTTTTACAACCAAATGAGTTTACATGTAGTTGAATACCAAATTTATTATGGTCACGATGATTACATATATATTGACATGTTACTTGTCTCAACATTTGTAGGGGTCCCAGGAATTTCGTTCCACAATCCAAGAATTATGCTCAGAAATGAGTTTGGAATCTAGCAAAGCCTTCAAGGAACTAGGATCATCAATTAGAACAATGACTAGGCCATCTTCTTCAGACACACATGTTGCAAACGCAAAAGCTGCAGTGAAGAGCCTCAAGTCATTGCTCCAATCAAGTTCAAGGAAAGAAACTGACCTTTTATCCATTATACCAGCTGCAACAGTGGCTTCACTACTGATTGATATTGTGGAAATCACAGAGAAAATAGCAGATTCGGTGAATGATCTTGCCACCCTCACAAATTTTGAGGTTGTAGATACAGATAAATCCCCTAAAGTACCATCACAATCTTCACACTGTGAATGTGATGAACCGGTTCCCAAAACTGATCATCTCCAAGTCGTTATTCTGATTGAGGAGTCAGCACTAGCTGTGACAGATAGTGAAAAATCAAACGTAGTTTGAGTTTGACAATTACTATACGTAAAGATTGTCATAATATATCATTGCTTCAACTTATTCACAAAAAATAATAATGGTGCATTCATTGCATCGTATAGAGTATTTTGAAGGCATACCCTTATGTTTTCTAAACCGTGAGGGGTATCTTATGTACAATAATGTCAAATTTGTAATCTGGATTTCAATTCATTACTTAGCATCATTCTCATTATTTCAACTTATGTTTTCAATTCATTCTCATTACTTAACTAATTAAATGCTGCCAAACCATAAATAAACTGGTCATCTTAATTCAATATGGCAACTGATAACACTAATTAATGTTTCTCTAAGGCCAAGATGAAAACATTTTAAGCATATAAGTTCATAATAAATCAGCAACTAATGCTGAAATCACATGCTTGCAATCACCTCTTTGAGTTAAGTTATCATAATTAAGAACTTGATTTCATTAATTGAGCACTTATCATGCTTAAACTAGGGAGGATTATTTTAATTCTGCCTACGTGCAGATAGGTATGGTGATGATGAGTATGTATGGCACATGACATGTTTACTTCTTCTCAGATGGAAAGAAAGTGGAGTGATCTAATTAGTGGGTTCATGCTTTTCACCGTCCCATTATTACACTGCATTTATGGCAATGCTTGTTTTTGTTAAATTTGTTTACTAAAAATAAACCCTAAATAGTCAATATTTAGTTTTCCTATGGATGTAATATACCACAGCAAGCACATTGGTGGTTATCTAGTCAATTAATTAGCTATGGTGGAGATGATTTTTCATTACCTGCATAGTTGTGGCCATTATTCATCAAACATTATCCAACCTCTATATAATCATGCATCATAGAAGAAGGAATGTGTATATTCTAGAGTCTTCAAAAATATCTGCACCAAATTTTCTCAACCATTGAAAAAATTATTTTCTGAAAAAAATACTTCTTGCATATATTTTTGTTTTCACTTCTAATATCTTATATTTCCAGAAATTGGTCTTTCTCTATCTCTCGCTGTAACTTTTATATCTTTATAAACATCATAATACGAGATAAAATAATTCAACTAGAAATGTAAAAATTATTTGACAGCAAAAGGACACTGAGATACAGATTAAAAAAATAAATAAAAGAAAAGCTGTTACATGTACGTACGAACACTATTCACCCAAGGCAGATATGCGCACACTCATATCACTAGTAACGGTGTCCATCACCTTTCACCAGATTTTAAATTTAAATTTAATGTAAGTGGATGTCCTTTAATTTCAACTTTATATATATTTATTTATTTTGACACGTTATTTGATTTTAATTGTTTAAGATATATAATATATTTATGCATTTATCAACCTTGTATAATATCATAATAATTTATGTTGATATATCCTGCATGCTTTATATAATATTTAATAAATTTTTAACTTAAAATCTTATTTTAATTATATTTTACAAATACTCTATTCTAAATTTAAATAAAATTATCTAGTTTGATGTCAATATTTAATATTTTATTAATTATTATTTAAATCGAAATAATTTATAATTGATTAATAAGTATTAAAGTAGTTAAATACACTTCAAGGTAGCATAAAAAAATAAAAATGGTCCACATGATAGGTTGAGTTAAAGACACTCACAACAAAGAATAAAACTAAAGCTTTTTAACATGATGTCAAGTTAAAGATGTTAAAAGATATAAGATTAAGCTATAAATGTTCATGGAACTAAAAGTGCTCAAGCCATTACATATAGTTAGACATATTCTATATTCAAGGTGTGAAATCAAACTAAAGAAATTTTAGACATGAAGTCAAGTTTAGGATACTCAAGAGTTGACAAATAAAGGTTAGGTATAGAAGGATAGGCAAATTAACAAGTTTTTAAACACAAGTTGGACCTAACTAAGTAGTATACTAATTCACTACAAGAAAGTTATTTAAAAATCAACTTTTAGTTACCAAATGAAATGAACGTTAATTGTGATCAAAATAGTCTCTAATTAAATTTTGGTTACTAAATAACTACAAAATAGAAATGATGATTGAATTTAGTAACCAATTAAATCAAGATATTTGGTATCTAAAATTAGCTACTAAGGTTTTAGTGACCTATATAATTATATTCTAAATTAGTATCTAATGGTATAGGTCACTAAAACCTTGATAGCTAATTTTAGTTACCAATTATCTTGACTTTCATCACTTCTATTTTGTAGTTATTTAGTAACCAAATTTTAATTTGGTGACTATTTTTATCATAATTAACGATCATTTGGTAACTAAAAATTGATCTCTAAATAGTTTTTTTTTCTTGTTGTGATTATTGCACTTTTAAAATATGTAATTCACTAAAATGATTTAATTAAGCTATTTTTATATTCAATTCATGATTGTGTTTGTCAATGTGATATTAGTTTCAGTATATTATCTTAGCCATATTTTACCATGTAAAAAATACATCAAATATTTATCTATAAGGAGGTGTGTTGAGCCAATAGAGGTGTTGTTTCATCCATAAGGGAGTGAGAGGTGTTTTAGTATAAATATTGCATCAAAGGTTCATCCACAAAAGATATGTTTACGTCCCATGGTGTAGAAATGAATAAGAACAAAACATTATATTCGAGATTCACCCACATAAGTGTGACAAGTGCACTATGATATAAATTATATTGAACGTTTGTCTAAAAGGGTGTAATTACCCTCATATAGGTGTGAGGGGCACACTAGCATAGAAATTACATCACAAGATTAGCCATACCGGTCTAACATTTGGATAAGATATTTACTCATAGAGTTGTGGTTTTACCCACACTCATATGGGAGGCATGCTAGGCATTCAAAATACCAAATAGTCAAAACAACTTCTAAGTTATACATGATCTATTATATGTAGACAAATTCATTATATTTAATATATTATTTCAATAATATATATCTTCTTTTTTTATATTAGCAATAAAAAATAAAATAAATATGAGTATTTAAGGAGTACTTTAACCCTTATAAAGAAAAGGTAATTTATTGTCAAAATTTTTCAAATAAAATTAAAATAATTACACATCTCCATCCAAATAAGCCTTGTACAAAATATAAAGTTAATGATAAAAATTTATGCTCTTGATTTTTATCTCTTGTAACAAAATAAACTAATTATTTAAATATCTAAGATAATAATATGTTTATAGTAAGATTAATAAGTGAATATCTCATATACACAGAGGAATGAATACAATCTATGTTGAAGAAATTAGAAATTACAATGGTGTGACAATTCTCCACAATAATATAAGTGCTCTTAACGTTTATTTTTGGTATAAGCATAAAAACTTGTTTTTAATTTAATTGAATTTTTTATTTTCTTTCTTTTATCTTTAATTTAAGTAATTTCTTAATTTTTTTAAATTATTTGATATCATTATGAAAGAATTGAAAATTGAACATAATTATTAGAAATCTTTAATAGAGATTGTTCTTTGTTGAAATATTCGAATGAAATGAGTGAGTAGATTGATGTGAATAAGTAGATGTGAGACTGACTTCAACTATTGAGGTTTTTCTCTTCAAACTCAGACTGGAGAGTACTTTGATTCCTCATAATGTCTCTTTGTACTCGGTCTTGGCCTGCTGCTTTGTACTTGAAAAACTTCTCTAGGTGAACCATCTTCTCGAATTTGGTTTCTGTACTCAGATTGTCTTCTACGATCTGGATGAAATCTTTGAGTCAAATATCTCCTTCTTCTTGACTAGAGGGGGGAGAGTACCAGCAAAGACACTTCGATGATCAAGCCAGTATATGTAGGAGTAAAGATGAAAAGATAATCCTCTTACCTGTGGGGATGCTCCTTTATTTTTAGGGATGGTTGTAGGCTTTAGTCACTATTTCTTAAGGGTCATGATTATTAATTTCATTAGTTTGATGATGTTCACTAATTTCCACGGTTTGTACTTGTTTCAAGGTTCATGACATCATCTCTAGGTTGTGCTGAGAACTTGGGTTTAGGCTAACTTCCCGTACTGACTATGAGTGGTAGGTTTGTGGATCATTCTTAAATTGTGCTTAGAATTTAGGTTTGTGTTGACTTCTCAGACTGACTTCAAGTAGTAGATCTGTGAATTATCCCTAAGTTGTGCTAAGAACTTGAACTTGGACCGACAATCTAAACTGACCTCAAGCAGTAGATTCAGTACAAACTTAAATTTTGAAAAAAAAATTGGTTAAATTCTTCCCACTATTCAACAATATATTAATAACAAAGAACCTAATTAGATAATAAATAACCTAATTAAATGTAGGATTTGCCTTGATAGAGGTGATTTAGATTAATTAAAAGTAAAACTATGTCTTCAAAGAAACCTAGGATAATGTAGATTAAATAATTGCCTAGATAGAGATATACTAATTCTTCCTCTTTATTTATTATGTACCAAGTCACTTTCACAATTTTATAATTTATAATTTATGATACAATGTGTTAAAAGAAAATATTGAAAATTTATATTGCTGGTCACTGGTGGTCACAAGTCAATGTTGGGGACAGTTATTTTATTTTGTAATAAGGAAGGATCGCGTTAGGTTTTGTTATGAGTAACAATTTTCAATTCTATTTTTAAATAGAAAGTGCGTTCAGAATCCATACAAACCACAGAATGAACATGCTAAAGTGTGAAAAAAGCAGAAACAGTGTCTAAGACAAAAAAGTGGGTTTTGAGGTGTCTTCCACCATAACTTTCTACTGCTACCACTTTTTCAAAACTCAAACAAAAGTGCTTTAATTATAACCCTCTTTGATTTGTTATAGCAGATATCACTTCTTCATAAATAATCTCATATCCTTATCATCCATCCAGAACATGTACCACCAATCCCAAATAACGATTTTAAGCCACATATTAGATTCATTTTTCATGATAAAATGTGAAATAAAATATAGAGAAAATTTTTAATCGATGATTTTGGAAGATATATAATATCCGTTATATAATCCATTTTATATTTTAATTAAAATTCAATTTTTGTTCACTTTTTATATCGATAATATCTACATCAATTCTCTAATCGACATTCAAAAATAATTGATTTAAATTTTTTTAATAATTTACAATTATATATATATATATATATATATATATATATATTCACACAATTAAAGCTTCAGAAGACCTATCATATGGGTTGTTTGTTAAGTAATGAATTTTTATTATTAGTGAAGATAATTGAACTAATAGTTGTAGTTAAATAATGTTAATATAATTTTAGTAGTGGATTGCAGAATAACATTTGATGCATTTAAAATTGATTTAAATCCCATAAGGTTGTTTTACCATGACTTCCTGACAATTAAAAGAAAAAGGGAACTAGAATCCACAATTGGGCTATTATTTCTTACATTTACAAGATTTAAAAAAATTATAAATATATATATATATATATATATATATATATATATATATATATATATATATATATATATATATATATATATATATATATATATATACACAATTCAAAACGAAAGAAATGAGATTGAAAACGCAAACATAGGGTATTTTAGATCAACTTCATCCTAACTAATTTTAGAAAAATAAAATAAGAAGAAAAAAAGTATCCAAAAGTTAAAACTAGATATAAATTTGAAATAAATTTTGAAAAAATAATATAACGGATTTTTACGAATTAATTTATTTATAAATTAATTAGTTTTTATAATGAGTTAATTTTATTTTTTTATAAATAATTATGAAAAGTTTTGTTCAAACAAATGATATGTAGTTGATATGCAATTATTTGATTTGAATATCTGATTAGAAATCCAATTCTCATGCTTGTGTGCTCGAAAAAGAATGTTAAAAAAGTCATCCTTCTAATAAATCTTACTAACTAGAGAAATTAGCCACAATTTTAAGAAATGAAAAATAAAAATAAAAGCAAAACTACAAAATGGGAAAACTTAATACTTTGCACCTTTCTAGCTTGTTGCGTGTTGAATCATCATGTTGTCCTCCATTATAACAAGTAAGTCGCCATTATAAACCCTAACTTAATTTCCTTTCATTCCATTAAGAGTTTTAATAATTTAGATTTAGAAACGTATTAAATGCTTATTTTAATTGGAATATCTTCATGATACAATGTTTTTTGATATTACTGTAAATTGCAATTACCATATAATTAAAGTTATCAATTTTAGTCTTGGAATTGAGTTTAAAACAATTTGTATGAATAATATAAGAATATTGAAAGATAGAGTTTGTAAAGTGAAAAGGAAGTTGCAACAATAATTACCTGAATATTATATTTTGACTTTCACGTTACCTAAGCTAAACATAATGAATGACATTACTTTAAAAAGATGTCGTACCACATTCGAAACGAAGTACAAAATGAACTTACGCATTTCAAAACCAAAATGGTTACCACGTCATCTCATCTTCCTTAACTTTTGTTGATCATAATAATTACTTTTTTCCTTTAAATAAATTACGTGAAGTTAGTGAGCAATGACAGCTGTAGTATTTATTATTAATAACGATGTTTTACGGTATGTAATAAGCATAATTAAAAAACTTTAAAGTGAAAGAAAAAATAAAAAAATATATTTAAATATTGGCGTATAATATGATATGTGAGTATTTATATATTAATTATTTTAAAAACATTTAAAGAAAATGTATTTAAACAGAAGATAATTTTTTTAAATACTCACATCAATGTGTTGTATATTAATTTATAGTAAACATTAACATAATAAATCATTTTTTTAAAGGAAAAGGTCTTATCAATCTTGTTGTGAAAAGGATGGATTCTACTACTCACATTAATATATATAAGCTTTTAAATTGTGCGGTGACAATAATAATATAAAACAATTTGACGTTGAATTTGTTTTTCAAGATTTACTTTGAGATTTGGTTGGATTCGTACACTTTTGACCAAAAACATAATAAAGAGTTAAAAATAATATGTTCATAAAGCAAAGGCTAGAATAATATATATATGTATGTATATATATAATTTAAAAAGTCAGGGGGGGCAAGCCTCCAAAGCCTCAAGTCTCTCTCTGACTAAAACTAAAATAAGATCATTAAAAACTATAATTTAGGTTTATTTACAAATGATAAATATCTTCAATTCGATATTTTAATTAAAAAATGAATTAAATTTGAACAGTTAATATTTTTAAAATGAAAATTATAGGGATCGGTTACATGCTTAACGTAAAAGAAATAAATTAACAGAACAAAAAAATGAATAATTCTCAATAATATACCTATTCATCGAGTGAAAACTCATTTATAAAATAATGATGATGGCAAATAATAATAATAATGATAACATTATTATTATTATTATTATTATTATTATTATTATTATTATTATTATTATTATAATAAAATAATAATGTTGTATTAATAAAAAAGCCAAACTAAATATAAGGGTTTAAAGTTTAATGTATTTATTACAATTAAATTTAAAAAATATAAACTGTATATGTGCACACCGAAATTTTTTTAATATACCCAATAATATTTCATAATTATTAAGATTAACTGGAATTTAATAAATAGAAAGCTCTCGGGTAATTAACTGTATATTTGGATTAGAATATAGAAATTTAACTTGATTCAAACTTGAGTTTGTAAAAGTAATAAAGTCTTGCTTTTATAATATTTAATTTTCAAGTAAAACTCTAATGTTAATTTTAAAAAGATAAGCAAACGAAACTCACTTTATGTTTTAAATTGAGTTTAAAGTATTCTCAGTAGAAAACTAAACACGTTCTATGGACAATAAAGATGTATAACAATACGTGGTCTTCGCTACTTAATAATCTATGGTTTAATTATTTTAGTTTAACTTTCTATTACGAAATACATTTTTGAATTAACATTATGGTGTACATTTGAGAACCACTTATCTTATTTAGGGAAAATTTTTCTCATTGACATTGTTGGATGTAAAATTTTCTAAATCGCATTGGGAATTACAAAATATAATAATATATTCAAGATTTTTTTAAATAAAAAACGTCATGATGCCTTTAATCTAGTTATAAATGATTGGTTGATCCTCTAAATTCATATACTTTCATAAATAAATCATACATAAATAAAAATTATTTTGATTCAAAATCTAATTTTCTTGGATATATGATCATCTTAGCATTCTCAAAATTTATACACATTCTTATTTTTTATAAGAATAAAAAAAATATCATTACTTCTCTATAAAGGTTAAGAAATTACATCATTACATTCATATCTTACTTACATAAAGATCTTATCCACTTAAATCCATCAATCCTAAATAGTAAATTTCCTCAAAATTGATCGAACCAAACACATTCTTAGAAATGATAATATCTCCTAAAAAAAAATATATTGTATAAGACTTACTAAATCAAGAGTTAACTTGTATTAACATATAGTCATCATTAATAATAATTTGATATAATTAAAATAATTCATGCACCTACTTTACGAAATTTTATACAGATTTTTTTTTTCTTCAGGTTCTCAACACTTATTTTATCTAAACTACAACCTAATACTTAATTTGCTTGATTTAAATTATAAGTGAAACAAAAATATGCTTTCAATAATAAGTACACATACTCATTATTACACCAATGAAAATATTGGATTATCAACATGAATAGAAATTCATTTTTCAACCAATTCTTGCAACTTAAACCAAATTCATTTTTATTGTCTTATCGAATAGTATTAGAAATGTATTAAAATAAAGCATTCTAAAATAGAGTACTAAAAGTTAAATTATCATTTATTAAGTTTATAATACATTTTTAAGTGAATTCAACATTAATTATAACACACATTAAGGTAAGGAAATATTTTCTTGATCAAATGATTTATTCTTTCCAATTAATGTTCTTTTCCACTGTATATATAATATTTATCATTGCATAAGATCATTGGTATATAAAGTATGATATATAAAATAAATTATATAGTAAAAAGTTTTGACACTCTAACCTTGCGTTTTATTTTTTTTGTTACATAAACTCATTTATTCTTTTTAATACTTAAACCAATATACTAAAATTAAACAAAGTAAAGACCTGCTTTAGAGTTACCCACACCAAGCTTAGTTCTCTTGCCCACTTGGCATAACGAGGAGTAGAAGAGACTCTTCATTTGAAATGGGTATAGAAAAACAAAATAAACTCTTTATTTAAAATGGAATTGGAACTTGGAATGAAAATAAAATACTCTTCATTTAATTTTAATTATATAATTAGGTAGTGTTATGGTGACAACACATATAATAAAGTCAAACTTTAATTGCATTAGGTTTGTATAGATAAAGAATGAGAATAACCAACAGAAGATACTCTTCATTTAATTTTAATTATATGATTGGGTAGTGTTATGGTGACAACACATATAATAAAGTCAAACTTTAATTGCATTAGATTTGTATAAATAAAGAATGAGAACAGTTGCGGATTTAATTACCATGATCCGGAAGTCATGAATAAGTTGCGGATTGTACAAATTCGAATGTATTGGGGGTTACACAATCCGCGACGAACAACATAGAAAAAATAGCCATGGAGGTGAAGGATAGGGTTGGGTTAAATTATGTTTTAAAAGGGTAAATTTATAATTTCACTTTTACTATGGAGGTGTAAGAAGAGACTATGGAGGTGCAGGAAGAACCCGTCCCACTAAAATTGCCCTAAAAGAGGCCCAAAGTCTAAGCCACTGGGAAAAAAAATCCAGGACAGAATACAACAAATACATACGAGTGTTTTTGACAGGTTCTTTGCTCAGTTTAAGGCAATTGCTTCCTGCACCCCTTATTTACTTTATCCACCCCATCATATTTTTAACTTATTTCGGAAAACATTTTTCGAAATGTTTGGAGGTGTAAAAATGACTTACGCAAAATGTTTTCCGAAATACATTTTGGGGTGCGGAAAGCGGTTCTGGAAAATGTTTTCCGACGCTCAAAAATGACTTCCGAGAAGAAATATACTGTTCTTATGGGTAGATTTTTAGTTTTTGCCCTTTTGATGGTTTATACTGTTCTGCATTGCTGCCTTTTGAAACCTGTGCTTAGTGGTGAAACTTACAAACTTAAATAAATGAAGGAATATTATTTGAACGTGTGCATATGTGAAAGTAAGAGGCAAAATACATATAAATAAGGAAAATAAGTTACCTGGTGGTGAAAAAAACAATTGGTACATCTATAAAAGCAAATAGTTTCTAATGGAGTTGCAGGGATTGCCTGGACAAGTGTATCATTTCTGCAAGAAAGAAAATAAAACAAAATATTATATGAAGAGAAAAATATACAGATTTTTTTAAAAACATGGAAAAGGGGGAAAGAAAACAATATGTGAATCCTCTTAAAAATAGTCTATTCAATGTAAACAGCCCTTTGTAAGATGTGTGTATTACTTATGTGTATATAGGTTCTTATTTATATTTCAATTATGACGTGTGAAGGCTATGGATGCATGTGGCAACAAATCACTAGCTCTATTCCCTGCTATATTTCAGAAAAGCGTGTGGATTAAACGAGGTCTGTTCTTTTCAAAAAGCAACTCAGTACTACGCCATGTTACTTTGTTTTAGTAGTTTTTAAAAACCAGATGATTGCTTTACTGATAATAGTATTATGTTTTTTGGTCTATGATATCAAGTGGTTTGTATTATAATTGCTGATTTTCTATCTGGACACTAGAGAAAGTTTTTATTCATGTACCACGTCATGGTGGGGATAACTATAGTTTGTCTCCTTTTCAACTGTACTTAACAAGCTGTATTTACTTAACCTTTACTGCTGCATTGTTCAAACTAGCTATGTGTGTGAAAGAATGTTCCATATATCAATTAAAAAGAGGTATTTAAGAGCTCTAATCCTATGCATATGGTATGTAGGTTAGCAAAATTGATAAATAAAACTCAAAGTAAATAGTGCAATGAATACACTGTAAAACTTGTACATTCAGCCTTTCACTTCAATAACACTTGTACATTCTGCCTTTCACTTCAATTCCATTTCTCAAGAGACAACACTGACCTCAAAATCAATAGGAAATTACAGATACATTGGAATCAGTTTGAATACAATAGGGAAATAATTAAACACATAGAATGAACAGATACACAACAGTGACTATGAAAAGGAAGAGTTGAAGAGGTATATATACACCACTCACTAAACCAAATTAAGACTTTTTAACATGAGGTTCAAGTCCTAAATCCTTTCTGGTTTTCCCCACAAACAAATCTCCTGACTTGATTATGCCAGGAAGCCTTCCAAGCACTGTAATGAATGGGAACTGTGCAACTGCATTTTTTCTCCCCAATGAGACTATAGAGATTGGTGGTTGTGCCTTGTATGTTCCCAACTTTTGCTCTTTGCCTCCTCCTTCTATCAATAACTTTAGGTTCTTGGCAACCAATTGAGCATGACCACTTGCATACACCCCTTGTTTGATTTCCTGTCACACCATACAATCTTTCATCAACAAGTTGCTTGCAAAGATGTTTAAATGCCACAAACATGGTGCACAGAATCAAATTACTGAATTAGGGAAGAATTAAGGTTCATGGATTTTCTTAAATCATGTTAACAAAGATTTTCTTTGTTATAAATGTTTGATTAAGTGGAAATATCTATAATGGCAGCGGAAAAGGGATATAGCTATCCTACTGAAAACCAAAATGATCTGGTTTTGGTTAGTAACACTTACTTGAACATCTGTAATATCTCCAATTGCAAAAATGTTGCTCCTGCCCTTCACTCTCAAGTTTTCATCGACCTTGATCCTTCCATCAGCATCCAAGTCATCCTTTAGAAGTGTTTCTCTAAGCCATGAGGAACCAAGTGGTTTCCCTATGCATAGAAAATGAGCATCTGCTTCTACAGTCTCTCCATTTGAAGTTTCATATGTCTTATTGTCTTCCGTAGAGGATCTCAAGTCGACAGATTGCTCCAGTTTCACATCAACCTTCTTTGATTTGAGCCACTTCAAAGTCTTGTTCGAAGCTTTGTGCCCAATGTATTCCAGCAACCTTGTCCCTTTATGCACTATAGTGACCTTTTTGTCAGGAAAATCAACAGCAATCTCTGCTGCAAGCTCAACACCAGTTGGACCTCCCCCAACAATCAAAATTGAACTTGCAGATTTGATTTTTTCATTTTCTGCCATGCAAAATTCTCCCCATAAGTCAAATAATACATTGAAAATCACTTCATAATCTAAAATCTATTATATAACAGAAATTTGACTAGAAATACACAACTAAGTGTTGTTTGGATATACTTCTCTATAAAGCACTCACAGGAAAAGAAAGAAAAGCAAAAATGAATTGAATTTTTCCTATATGTTAAAATCACCTTTTGTACTTAACTTTTGTAGAACCTCTTTCATCCAACTTCTTTAGAAGCTGATTTTAACATAAAAGAAAGTTTCAATTCAGTTTTATTATCTTAATTTTTCCTCTAAATATTTATGAAAAAAAATTATCCAAGCAGAGAGCCCTACTCCTTATAATCTAGCTTAGAACTATTATATTCAAGCCTACAAAGAAAAATCATCTTAAATTCACAGTAAATGAATAATGAAAGATCAAGAGTTATTTATATTGTTTTTGTGTTTGGATATTTCTTTGTTTTTTGGCTTCAAGTTAAAGTATTACCTCCTTTGTATTGGTCAATTCTTTCAGTCCTGGTTTTGGGAATAGGTTCTGTGTGGCCAGTGGCAATAACAAGATAGTCATAGGCAATCTGCTGGCCATCTGCAGTAACCACTTCAGTTTCAGTTATGTTGACTGCACTGGATACAACAAGGTAACCCTCTTTGAAGTAATCTCTATGGTTGATCACTATCCTTTCAGCAAAAGATGGCTCAACCAATGCCCTCAAACTTGCCCACGGAATCTCAAAATATTCCTTCCTGTGTTCAACAACTCACAGTCATGCAACCATACACATAACAAGCTCTATGGTAAAACCTACTTCTCTCTGAAAGAAGTAAAAGTTCATTTTTTTTAACTCAATTTAATAAACATCTAGAGGTAACTTATTTCATTAAACTGCACAATCAAGCTCTTAAGTATCAAGCACTATTGTTTGAATGAATCACAGTTTTTATACTTGCACATAACATTGAACTTCTTCAACTTAATATAGAAAAGAGATAATAGTGAGACCATGGTAAGGCTACATATAGAAAGAGGGAACTCACGGATCAATAAGGGTGACGTTGGCTTGATTTTGTATATTTTTTGCTAGGATGGCTCCGGCAACACCACCTCCTACGATGACCACTTTCTTCTCAGCCATCTTTAGTGCTTGCAATTTACTCACCCTTGATAAGAGTTGGACTTTACTTTGTATTTTGTAATACTTGTTATGTTCTTGCAACAAGATAAGGCAACAACATAAATAGATGTCTCTGCGTCACTGCATGTATCATCAAAATGAAATGTCAAATCTTGAATTTGGACACAAATAAGACCAAAGCCAAACCGAAGCTGTAGCTGTAGTCAACTCACCACCTTCCTTGTGTTCACAACCAGAATGAAAACTGTGTTCCAACTTCTTTATGTGCTATTTCTTTAGGAAGATATTATTCAACAAAATAAAAAGACAACACAATAGTATGAGAAGTTATAATTACATGACAAAATTCAAATAGTATAATCCATATAATATTCTTGAATCATTGACGATGATGGCTTCTTAAAAAAGGTTCTTAGGTGCCAGCCTGCATAGGGGGTAGCTTGCTGATTCAGAATTCCTAGAGAGGATTATTCAAATGCAACGGATTAAAATAAAATCATGATAGAAGATATTTTCCTTTATTTTATTTAATGTATTCTTTTTCTTTTCCATGCAAGGTGTCAAGGAGGTGAGGACAATGAGTTGGAGTTCCAAGTTGGAACCACAGATATTGTGACTTGTGATTAAATGCTGGCGTAAGTTTTCTAGGACCTTCTTTCTTAGCATAGTGACAGATTAAGAACTAAGGGTTTGATTTAGTCTTAATCCGTTTAGTTTAAGATAACGTTATTATCCTTTACTTTCATCATCTTTTGACTAATTGGGCTGACTTTCTCTTCCTTCTAGAAGTTAGGCTTGGGATTCTTCTTATGTCTCAATTTTTCATTTTTAACATGTATGCCTTTCATCCTGAATTTACAATACCCATAGAGAACAAATCAGCCCAAAAGGAATAGTTTTTTCTTACTATTCTTAATGCTTTTACACCTTTTGAAGATATTAGTTTCTTTGCTGTTCTTATTTCTTATAATTCACCCTTATAGTTTTTTGGTAATTTTGTAGTCTTGTAGTGAATGATTTTTGTTCATTATTTAATATAGTGCAATCTTGATTTCAAGGGTGAGAGTGTAGAACGCACTCTTTTGATTTGAGACTGCGTATATCTTTTACAGAAGACAATTTTGTTCGAAACTGCAAGAGTAGAACAACAAAACTTGTTTTTCTGTTTAGTATTTTAAAGTAAGTACATAAGACTTGAATTAACACCACTCATTAACCTGAAAATTTTTCATATTATTTTATCTATCCACTTAGAAGCAAAAATGCTCTCTGATGCCAGATGTTTTCCATTCAGTTGCTTATGTTTCGTTGCTGTGTTGTTACATTTTGAAGTCAAAACTGTTATTTTACCCCCTTTAAATAGTGAGCAATATTGTTTTGAAAGTAACATTTTCGCTCACAAGGAAAATGACATATTGATCCTACTTTATTCTCCCATGTAGATTGCAATGTAAAACAATTGATTGATCTTAAAACTCCAATTGTCATTGAAAATAGTGATCAAATTTTAAAAAGAAGGAAATAGTGTGAAACAACCAGCTAGCACTTTGTTTTGGTACCAGATTTGCCGGCGAAACACCATCATATGAATTCAAATCACATTCTCAAATGCATACTATTTCTTTTCTAATCCTATATACAGGTACCAACAACCATTATTGACCTATACGGCTATACCTACTCAAGGAAAATAGGTCATATGGATTAAACAATACTATTGTGTTCTGTCATGAAACAAGAAGTTTGAGATCCATTAAGATCTTAGTATTTTAAAGTAGCCTCACCTAAAGTTTTTCTTGTCCTATCTTCACCAACATGTCAAAGTTGGAATGCACACTAAGTGAACAGAGATACCTTTTAAGAAGTTAGTGGATGATTACACAATGTATGAGTTGATAAAATGATTGAAGAATTTGGTTGAGTATCCCTGTTTTCGGTAGGATTTACTCGAATTCAGGATAAGTTTGCACATTGTCCTAAAAGCATTTCACCCAGTTCTATTGAGTTTTTGAAGTTTGAATATGTCAAGCTCATACTTGTATATTTTATGCATGAGTCATTACCACAATTACTTAAAAGAAAATGTATTCAAACTTTTAAAATTATAACCTGTTATCTAATGTTTCTTTTTCTAAAAGTTTATGATTCAATATAGTGTACACAGTCCCCTAGGCCATGGAAGTCAAATGTCAATATGTTAAACAAAAGACAATTTTGTTCCCACTATCCTCGAGTTTGGTGTGGTATTAAGGTTGGCAACAGAACAGAAGAGGAGGAAACATGGCTGGATCTCCATCCAAAATGTTGCAACAACAAAAAAATTATTATCCCAGTAGGTGAAATCAGCCACATAGATTATGCAATGTAATTCAAAGGAGATATTGTCAGGTGTAGAAAATTTTACAAAAGAAATGGTGCAGAAAACAAAAGTTCATAATAGTGATTTTGTAACAATCTCTCCTTTATTACTTCAGAATATTATTATATAATAATATGGATATGAATAAGTAATTAAATTTTAAAATTTATTATATTATTATAAGATGATTGTCAATTGATATAAACTGGAAAGAGGTTGTTGAGATATTATTTTTCATTTTCATATAGTGTGTCAAACGTTCTGCAGACAAACCATCAAAGCATCCAATCAACTTTATCATACCGAACATGTCAACGATACAATGCTTCTGAATCACAATTATATATCATGATTTCAGGAAGCACCACTCAAGCATAAAGATATTTTACATGAAAATGTATTCTTTAAAGGAAAATCAAACTGAAAATACACCAATCTACCACACAAACTATGAAATGGACTGATTTTGTAATTTATGTACACACCGTGCAAACAGTATCAAGCTTGTACAATATCATAACTGAGTCCCATTTGTTTTCTTGTTCTACCAACAAACAAATCTCCAGACTTAATGAATCCTGGAATTCTTCCAGAGATTGTCAAGAATGGTAACTGTGCCACTGCTTCTTTCCTCCCTAGTGAAACTATTGCAATTGCTGAATGTGGCTTGTAAGTTTCCATCCTACACTCTCTTGCTCCCTGCATTATCATCTTAAGGTTGTTCACAACAACTTCAGCCTGCTGCTGTGCCAAAAACCCTTGCTTGATTTCCTGTTGTATTGATTTCCATTAAAAAACCTTCTATCGGGTGGCTTGTAAGAAGATTAAAATGACAGTAATTTATAGCATTTTAACCAATTTATATGGGACAAAACCAAAGAGACTCCTACATGTCGATCCCAAGTAATATAATCACATAAATTATAGGAAATTAGGCACATAAGTCCACTTCTCGAATTTTTACATTACACCCTAACTTTAGTCTCTAAATTCAAGGAATAAGGACACTTTCCCCTGCAAGTCACCGAAAAGACCTAAAGAACAATAAACAAAGATATGGACAGGCAGTAAAGCCTCCACTCAAATGCCCAAGACAATAGATTTGGAGAAGAATACTAGTTTCATTATCTTATGAGCAATATACGCATTCTTTTTCATCCAAAACTTTCATTATTAGTAAGAACAAACTAAATTCTGGCAAAAACTCAGGCAGTAAAGCATGACTTCTCAGTCTAGCTCAAGAGAATCAGCCAGAACATCATGTTAAAAGTAAGAGATTTAGTAACTAATTGATTTTTGTATAAAATAAGGTAATTGCACAAAATTATATAATTGTGAAAAGCTGAATGAATTATTAATAGCACTTACTGGAATATTTGTAATATCTCCTACTGCAAAAACGTTGCCCCGACCATTGACTCTCAATCTTTCATCTACCTTAATCCTTCCCTGAGCATCCAAGTCATTCTTCAACACAGTTTCCTTCAGCCATGCTGTAGAAAGGGGTTTACCTATGCATAAAAAATGACAATCTGCCTCAATAGTCTCTCCAATTGAAGTTCGGTATATCGTCTGTCCATCTGTGAATCCACTCAAGTTAACTCTTTGGTCTAGTTTCACCACAACATTTTTTGATTTCAACCATTTTAGAGTCTTGTCCCCAGCTTTTGCCCCTATAAACTCCAGCAGCCTCGACCCTTTGTGAACTAGTATAACCTTCTTATCAGGAAAATCAACAGCTATCTCTCCCGCAAGTTCCACACCAGTGGGACCTCCTCCAATAATCAGAATGGAACGAGCAGATTTTATCTTTTGATTGTCTGCCAGAGAAAACAAACTTCATTACTCAAGTACTGACCAGGACAAAAAAATATTACATAATTCAACAGTTGAAACTATACTAGAAAAAAACATACCAAATGAGCAATGTCAATTCAGGATTCAATAGACTGAAACGCAATAATGTAAATAATGCCATAGCTTTAAACAAGTTAATGGAGAACCACGGTTGGTTCAAGGATGGAAAGGATCTTCCATTTCAATCAAGAACCATGAAAACCTTCATTTTCCTTGATGGTTTGCCTTGCGGACCATCAAGAAGGAGCTTGCACCAAACAACTCTTGTTGCACGTGAATCCTTGAAGGTTTATTGGATGTTTGGACGTGCTCTTAGAGGAGTTGGGCTCATTGAAGGTTTGCTCAAAGAACTAGGCACATGCACTCATTCAGGAACTCATTTCTTGATGGCTTCTTGTTTAGTGATTCTCATCCATGTGTTGTGCTTGCCATGAAGGAAGTTTGGTGTGGTATGGAAGGAGATAGATGGAGGTGCTATTGGACAAAGGAAAAAGAATGACACGACAACCTTTCCAAGGTAGAAGGAAAGGAGACGAGAGGAAAGGAAGAGACTAGGAAAGCAAGTTTACCTTTGGAAAGAAAGATTGCTTCCCTTGAAGGCTACAAGAATCATTCACGGAACTTTGAGGCTAGGCACCACACTCAGAAGAGATAGCCAAGGATGGAAGATTTCCACTAGAGACTCTCAAGATAAGAACTCTTCAAGAGAGAAGAAGAATCACACTCTTCACAAAATTAAGCTCTCATGCGTATAGCTCAAAGTTTTGACCAAGTTCACAAAGGCTCTCTCTATACAGAGAGTGAGGCGTGATGAAGAAGTGGCCAAACAAATTCCTTCCCACCCTTCCAAACATAAGAAAAAAACAAACCTAACTAGGAATAGCTAAGTTATTTAAGCTATCCTATCATCCAAATAAGAGTTATCTTCAAGTAGAACTAAAGTTTCAATACAAAGGGGAATTATTACAAACAAAACTATGATTAAGTCTCCTAATGATTTTGTTAGCTTTGTAGAGTTCTTCCTCAAACTCTCTAACTTTGTTTCTAGTCAAGGTCCGTCTAGAAGCTTCCTTAATAGCCTGGATTGTTGCCTCCCTTTCTCTTTTAATCATGTTTCTAGTTGTAGTTCCTTGTTGAGTTGACTCTCCATAGTCCATGATCACATCACAAGTCCAGGAATATAAATAATAACATTGAATTTAATTGATTATCATGTGCTCTAATATTTCTTCCATGCTTGTTTGTACTGTTAAATAACCAATTACACTCCATGGTAATAAACGTTGGTCACTAAAGAGACAAGTGAAAAATGTGAGAATAACATAAATGACAATTTGAAGATAGATGTACAACTAAACGAAAGGATAAGATTCGAAATGATTGTATATTTGGAGACATTGTGAGTTGTGATGGCAATTGAGGAAAAAGATAACAAAGGACCATCAGTTAACTTGACTTGGACATGTACAGAGAAGGCTACTGTGGTATAGAAAAGTATATTGCAAGAATTTTATCCCTATAAAAAGGCCAAAAAGATGAAGAAAGACACAGCAGGAAATTGTTATGACTTAAGAGGAAATCTCATGGTGAACAATACCCCTAGAATTTGGTTTCACTTAATGAGATAAGGTTTTTGTTGTTTTGTCCTTCAAGAGGTCAAAATCTCCATGGTCCTTTTGATTTTTTAAAGAGCACTTAAACCATATAATGCTTCATTTAACGCCATGTGAGAAAGACCTTGCAGCCACTTTCTAATAATCAAACCACTCGAGTCCAGTGGCAGCAATCAAATCTCCTCAAATTTTACATCGGCACTAGTAATATCAGAAACACTGAAATTCGATTTTTATTACAGATGTAGGCTCAATTTATTATACTAACTAATGTAACCCAGTGTTAGAAGACTCAATTTTATTACAGAACTGACACATTGATAAAGTTGTGCTTTGGTGCCTATTGGTAGTGGTGCATACATGTAGGCAAGTGTGGGAGCAATTGTCCCCATAAAAAATAAGTGCTGTCTAGATAAAAGAGAGAAAGTGATTGGTACCAATTTTATTATATTAACTTCCAATTTTATTACTCTCAAATACTAAACATACAAAAACACAAGAATACATCAATGTGCAATTATACGAGAGAAGAATGATTGAATGATTGTTTGATTCTTTACATAGAAAGATATATTTTTTGTAGTATTGATAATGAAACTAATCATATAATATTTTTAAAATAAGAAAATGCGTAGAGAGCAATTGTAATATGTAGAAACTCAGATATTTTAGAATTTTTTGTTATCGAATTGTTTCTTTTGTAAATTGGATTGATTATTATCCACAAAGATATAAGCTCAAACTCACCTTCTTTGAACTGATTAAGTCTTTCATTCCTACTTTTGGGGACAGAATCTGCATGACCAGTGGCAATAACAAGATAGTCATAGCCAATTCGACGGCCATCTGCAGTCAATACTTCAGTTTCTGTAATATTGACGGCATCGGACGTAACGATATCGGCATTGGTAAGGTAATCTCTGTGATTGATCAACGTCCTCTCTGCAAAAGATGGCTCAACCATTGACCTCAAATTTGCCCATGGAATCTCAAAATATTCCTTTCTGCATTCAACCACACTCAATCAGAAGAAAAGTCAAATACTTCAATGTCAATGCAATGCATAGCTCACCACCACTTCAAACCCCAACATATTTCTTAATGACAAACATCTCTAAAAGCACACTTCTAAACCTCAAAATTGAAACTTGGAAATTTAGGAAGCTACAAAAGACGATAAAGATTCCCAAAATTGATAAGGGTGGAAAATGGCCACTTAAAACCCTTCTCTTCACCAAGAGGAAGAGAACCAGAGCATAGCAGAATCAAAAAATACACAGCATAAACTTCAACCCATTAACCTTATGGATCAAATACAGAAACTGGGTGCCTCAATTAGCCAAATTCAATTGAAAAAGATTTCAGCTTGAATTAGTAATCAAGAAAAAAAAATGTTGCAGAGAATATTTGAATTACGAATCAATGAGGGTGACACGGGCATGGAATTGAAGTGATCTAGCGACGACGGATCCTGCAACGCCACCTCCCAGGACCACCACTCTCTTCCCATCTTTTTCCATTTCGATTCTTTGCTTCGTTTCTTCGCCGATCGGTTTTCTACTTCATTTGCTATCTGTCACTATATAATTAAAGGGAAGAATTGAAAAAATAAAAGAAAAAAAGTATCTAACAGTTTTTTTTACAGGAAAATAGCATCTAACATAGGTGTCTGTGCAACTGTGTAAGGTTAGATAAATAGGTTGGACTGGGGTCAAGACAACTACGATGATGCTCTGCTTTTTTCTGTTTGTTGTAAAGAAAAAGATTTAAAAAATTGTTACTTTTCAAAATTTTATTCAAATTGTAAGTTTTGGATGCTTTGATTTGTGCTTACTCTAACGAAATGATTATTATAAAAATGGGAATCTATTTTGTATGTTTATATTTTATTTTTGGAATTTTTAAAAACAGATGGGTGGAATAAAGGAATGGCTTAGATGGCTTCACCATTTTAAGTTAGTTTTAGTTTATTTTTAAAATATTTTATATATTAATTTAACTTTTATAATTTAAAAGTAACAAAAACGCGTTTCAAATAAAAAATCAAACGCGCTAAATTGACTTTATACTACCCTCAACCTTTTTATTAGACCATTAAAACGATGCTTAATAATTCAAAATCAATCAATCAATTCAGATAGGGTTTGCTTTAATTGCTTGATAAAACAAAAATTACAAGTAAAGTTATTTTTCTTCTTTTAATCATTAGTTAGTGAAGTAAATTATTTATATGTGTTTTATTAATGTTAAGAAAAATTTCAAGAAAAATATAAATTTAAACATACTTAATGTTATTAATTAGATTATTTTTTAATGTTAAATTTTTTATTTTATCTTAATATAATTTAATATTTCTAATAAGTATCTCATATTTAATTGCTATATTAAAGAAATGAAAAGTAAAAGTAATTAATGTAACTCCTTTACAACTATTAGTAAAATAGTTTGATCTCTTTCATTATTAAATATAGAGTAAAACTCAATTGACAAAATAATAATGGTAATAATAATAATAATAATAATAATAATAATAATAATAATAATAATAATAATAATAATAATAATAATA
>Ga0209700_103626_pt1 | contig 29232 bp, 20 predicted proteins | sample SiratroredBW_FD_187528 | JGI IMG/M metagenome (GOLD analysis project Ga0209700, IMG submission 187528) | Root nodule microbial communities of legume samples collected from California, USA - Siratro red BW (SPAdes) (version 2) | ecosystem: Host-associated > Plants > Roots > Nodule | place: USA...
TTTTTTTTTTTTTTTTTTTTTGAGTCTTAAACGAGGAGGATTATTCTGCATTGTCATCTTTTAATTATACAAAGTTATTTATAGTTATTTCTATTTTTAAAATAAAATAAAAAAAATAAAGTTCAGACAAGAAATTAGATACGTACCATTATTTAAAAATTGGACCTTTTATACCTAATTAAAATACAACAATAATACAATTTTTAATTGGTTAAGAAGTAAAATAATTTTCCTAAATAAAAAAGTAAATAATTAGAAAAATATGGAGACAAATATAAGTACCATCTTTAGAATTAATAGTTATAGATATGAATTGAATACCGTAATAAGAAAAAACTATGAATATTTTAATTTATAGGTTTTATATAGCGATGCACTTCGTTAACACGTTTACAGGTTTTAACTTAAAAAAATAAATTAATTTAATGTTTTTAATTTTTAATGACGTATTATTTTTTGTTTCTAATTTATCTCTAAATAAATTATATTAACATGTATATTCACAACATATAAAGTACGTGATATATTTATTAAAAATAGCAATTATTTTTATAAATAAAATATTTATTATTGTTTATATTTATATACAAAAATATTAAGTTGACACTTCACACACACATTAAGTTCTGAATCTATAACTAGGAATTAATTTTGTAATATGGTCAGTAATGATTTTTTTCATAAAGAAATTTAAAATAATTTTATTTTATAACTATGTAGCATTCAAACTTCTAACCACTTAAATGTACGCAATTTGTTACGTCAACTAATGTTTCTTAATTTAATATACTAATTAAATGCCAGACTTAAATATATTTTATAGTTTCTATAGCTTAATAAATATGTAGTTTTGGTCTGTGTTGCTACTCCACCTTTTCAAAATTAAACGACTTTGATATAATTTTAATATGTTATTTAATTGCTTAAAAAACCGTTTATACATGGAATTATTATTTAATGTTGAATCACATAAAATTATAGGAAATTATTAATGAATAAGTTATATTTAATTTATTGGATGAGAGAAGGGAATAAAAGTTTCATTTATTAGTCGTCCTTGTATCTTTGAACATTAGTGTGACCACCCACTTACTGCTAAAGAAGGTAGAAAACTCTTTGTTTGGTCATTGTTGATTACCTTAAAAATTGGACCATGTGATAATTACTCTTCTTTTAAACCCAACTACTAATTTGTCCTTCAATTATTAACATGGGGGTGTTAAATTACACCTTCCCAAGTGAAGTTGTGTGTGGTTGAAGGAGATGGAGTACCCCCACAACCATCACTATAGAAGCAGCACCGTGTGTGAGATAGAGGAAGAAGAGGACCACAACCAAACCCAACACCATGTTGGGCCCATACCCACTATTCATGGGAAAGAAGAAGATCAAGAACAAGAACAAGATTGTGTTTATGTTGCAGTGGGTAGGAGCAACACAAGCATGGACGCTCTCTCATGGACACTTAACAACTTGGTTTCTCAATCTACCATCATTTATCTCATTCATGTTTTCCCTCAGATCAAACACATTCCAAATCCACGTAAGTTCCCTTCACTTGGTCAAACCCACCTACGATGTTGTTTCAAATTTTCAACTTGGTCATAAAGAACAAATGTAATTTTTCTGATTTGCCAACGTTGTACTAACAAAGCTGATAGTGTCTAGTTGTCACTGGATGTTTTTGTGTGATGACAGTGGGAACAGGAATGGTTCCAAGGAATCAAGTTAGTGATGAGCAGGTGCAGAGTTATATTGACAAAGAAAGAGACAAGAGGAGAGAGCTTCTTCAGAAATTCCTACAATCATGCTCTTCTTCCAAGGTACTAATTCTATAAATCCAATGAAACCAACTTCTCATTCAATTCCTATGAAACCAAGAGACATATGAACAAAATTATCCACAACAGGTTAAGGTAGACACCATCCTGATTGAGAGTGACATAGTTGCAAAGGCTATCCTTGACCTCATTCCCATTCTTCAAATAAAAAGTCTAGTCATTGGAGCCAACAAATTCCATCTAAGGTACAGCATTAAGATCATAGCAGCATGTTTATGTTATTTTGTAAGCATTTCGTTAATATATATTTGAGCACTAATTACATTTGGACCAACAGAAAATCAAAATCAAGAAAAGGGAATAGTGTTGCTGATCAGATACTGCAGAATTCACCGGAAAGTTGCAAGGTGAGAATTGTATGTGAAGGGAAGGAAGTAAATGAGCAGATGATGATGTCACCCTCTCCTCGCACCTCTGCTAATGATACTTCTTCCATGACTAGCCAAAAGAAAGAAGATCATCATGATTCGGTTTCATGCATTTGTTTCATACCCAAGTTCAAATGATTATTACCCTGTTTGATTGAATTTGAATTGTAGCAAATGTCATAAGGGTATAGATGTAGCTGAATCAAGTTCTTTGACTCCTAATGTAGCTCCTGAATAATTCATTACTTATGTAATTCATTACCATTGTTCAATGTTGTTATCCCAGTTTGTGACAAGATGAACGGAAATTTGTATTATCATTCATTGTAGTTAACTAATTTTGTTAAAATATTGTTTGGTGCCACGTAATGCCCCCATATGATAGCGAATGCATCCACATAAAATATTGTTCGTATCAAACTAAGCATTTGATTTGACTTTATTAGAGGTATCGCATCCCTGGTTACTTCACCACAAAAGGCATATTCGTTCATGCTTCTCACTTGTGAATATACACAACATAGGCATGATTACACGACTCTTTAATAGTCAACTCTAATAATTTACAAACGACCAGGTCAACATTAACGAATTCATCTCAAACAACTTCAAAAATTTCCACATGTATGAGTTTAGGTTCTCACGTTTTTAATCTTGACAATGGGTACCAAGTACATAATGTAATGTTCGAGATTAACTTTTGGTTGATTTCATTGGTTATAATTTTTGCTTAGCTAATCAGGTCACATCTATGAAAGTAATATTGGATTACTTAAAATTAAAAATTTCAAATATTACAGAAGAAAAAATTTGAAATTCTTCATTTTCAAATTCATATGCCTTATCTTTGTAGTATAACCCAATTTTGACTGGAATATTATATACTTTACTAAGATAAAATGCATTCTTAGGATGCGTTTGGTCGATGTTGATTAGAATTTTTAAATTCATGTTGATATGCTTTATTTCTTTTATTTAAATTGTTAAGATTGTTGTTGTTTTTATGGTTGTTTTAGATTATCATTACTTTTCAGTTAATATTGCATGTGGTTTTTAATCAATGTCAAAAAAAAAATATTTTTTATAGATAATAGTTTTTTTTAGTGTTCGTAACGATTTCTCTATCAATGACACAAATATTTTTTTTTCTATAATTTGTTATAACTTCTTCTAAATTGAAAAGTTGTCAACCAATATTAATTAAGATTATTTTTAATTTAGCTCGAAATTTTTTTAGCCAACATTGATTTAAAAGTCCGAAAAAATTCTCAACCAACAAAATTGTAAAAACAATGAAAACAATATTAACTAACAATTGAGAAAAAGTTTCGTCAACATTAATTAAAAAAAAAATTGAGCGAAAAATATCGACTAAAACAAATCGTCAATATTGATGCGATTTAATTATTAATAATTTGTTGTATTTTATAATAATTGGAAGACTTTATTTAAAATAAATAAATTCCATAAATTTAAATTGTTTAATAGAATGAAATGCGTTATAAATCATGAAACTTTTTACTCAAACTTAAGGTTATTGTTTAAACTTTAAAGTAACAACTTAGAACAAAGAATTGTATATTTGTTTTTTTTTTTTTGAAAACTGACTTTTGAAAATAGTATATACAGTGTTTTGATATAATATTTATTGCAAGTCTCATTTTATTTGTTTATAAATAGTATATTTTTATTATTTAAATACAGTGGTTGTCTACCATGTTATTAGTATATATTTTCCATTAAAACTACTGTACATTTGTTAAACAGTAATCTCACATTACAATTTATCCTAAAATTACATTATATGGTTATTTTTATCACATAATCTACCTTCATTACAACATAACCAACGTGTACTATATTCTATGAAATAAAAATTTTGCCTATCCCTTTCAATATAGTTTTGTTTTGTCCAAATTAACCATAGTCAACTATATATTGATGCATCGTCACAACCAATTACTTGAAAAATTGGAGAAAGCCATAGCGAAGATGATGGGATCAACAAGGTCATGGGAAAAGGAGCATGATGAATGCATGCCCTACCATGAAGAAAATTCCAGTTGCTTTGCATGTGGGTTTTTAGGGTTCAAGAGAAACCAAGTCATGGATTGCAGTCTTAGCCGCAGAAGCAGCAGCAGCAGCAGCGAGATAGAAGATTCTGATTCGGAGGAGCTGTTTGAGATCAATCTGAAGGAGCCTTTGGCTTTGGATACAATAAGAGAAGACTGCGAGAGCACTGTGTTCTCTCTTGATATCCACAACTGCAATGATGATGTTGATGATGATGATGTTGTTTATGTGGCAGTAGGCAACGATGAACATTCCAGTCCAAGCATGGAAGCTCTTTCATGGGCCTTGAAGCACGCCGTGACACCCTCTGCCACCGTAGTCTGTCTTCTACACGTTTTCCCTCAAGTCAAGCTCATCCCAAGTCCACGTACGTAATTAAGTCTTGTCCTTCTCCAACTCTTTTTTTTCCATGCTACATGTTCATAGTCAAATAAGTCCCTTTCCCCGTATAACATGGGTTACTTGACAAGGTTTAGTCTCACTTTACGCGTGAACTCATCTTTCAATTTTTAGTGTCTTTCATTATGTCTTAAATATGATTCCAGAAGAATACATATCTGCTGTTTAGTTGTTATAGTCCCTCACTAAAGTTAACACGGGAAACAGATATGTCCAGAGTTTTAATTTGTTGCTTTATAGTTTCACAACCTAGTACTTAGTCAGCATGTTTAATGTTAGGAGATCGATACATTCTAGCTGCCCTTGTGTTTGGCAATAGAATATCATGTTCTTAATATGTTTAACAACAGTAGGAAAAATTCCAAGGAGTCACGTAAATCTAGAGTATGCCAACATGCACTTGATACAAGAGAGAGCCAAGAGGAAATTGCTCCTTCAAAAGTTCATTGACCTCTGCGTTCATTCTAAGGTAAATAAGTCCTTTGCTTGGAATACTTCACTTTATGTATTGAGTGAAGATACGCTTTGTTGATGATATATATATATATGTGGCATTACTATTGTGTACAGGTTAAGGTGGAGATTATGCTGATTGAGGGTGACAACGTTGCTAGAGCTATCGTGGACCTTGTTCGAAATCTTAATATAAGAAAGCTGGTCATTGGAATTTCCAGACCTAATTTAAGGTACCGTGTCTGAGATGCCTATATGCATGTGACTAATTAAATTCATATAATTTTCTAATTGTTTTATTATTTGGATTGGTAGAAAATGTGAATCTGGAAGGAAGAGTGGCATAGCGGCAAAAGTACTAGAAGATGCACAGGAGAGTTGTGATATAAAAATCATATGTGAAGGAAGAGAAGTGATAGACCAGATGAGTGAGTGCACTTCACCAGGCTCCACAGACCATGGGACTTCAACAGCTTCACATGAAATAAATAAATTCAGTGGATTTTTCCCACTAAAGCTTTTTATGTCCAGTTCGCTATGGTTATTTAGGTCCATCATCACCAAAAATAAGACGAGTAAATATGTATAATTCAGAAGCACCGAAGCAGAATCATATACTAATTAAGTTAGCGATTCATCTTGCTTCCATCAATATATTAATATAAAAGCATATTATCAAAAGCAGAACATATTCTCAAAGCATATCAGCTGCACCCATTCACCTTTATGAATACTATTATGAATAGTAAAATGAATCATGCTTCATGGTGGCGTTAGTCTTGAATTGGAAGAAGAAGAAAATAAATTTTCTAAAGATAAAATGAATTGGGCCTGGGCTAGCTCAAATATGAGCCCATAATTAGTAACGGGATGGGGTGCAGAAAGCAAAAGGCCTGAATTTTGAAAAGGGAAATAATAAAAAAAAGGGGTGGGGTGGGGTGGGGTGGTGTATTGGTGTGGGAGCTAAAGGAAAGAGAGGGGAGGATCCATAGAAGAGTCTGGAATCCCATCGGTGGTGGTTTTGCTGTTTGTGGCCTCAGTGGTCAGCCCTGCCCTCCCCTCCTGCAATCACCCAAGCGATCTCTCTCTTTGTCTCTCGCTCACTATTTCAGAACCCTTCCCACCATGAAGCGCTCAAACGACGACGTCGCAAACCCCTCAGTCGCCAAGCCAACCTTCCTAACCAAAGCCCAACGCGAGCAATTGGCCCTCCAACGCCGCCAGGAAGAAGTCGCCGAGCAGAAGCACCGCCGGGAGCAGCTACTCTCCCGCAACCAATCCTCCGATCCCAAACCCTCCTCCGACCGCGACAGAGACAGAGACAGAGAAAGGGACAGAGACCGTGACAACAGGGAGCGCGACCGCGACAGAGACAGGGACAGAGACCGCGAGAGGCCACGTGACCGGGACCGGGACCGGGACCGCGAACCCGAACGCCGCAACAGAGAGAGGGAGCGCGAAGAGGAGACCCGGGCCCGCGAGCGAGCTCGGTCCGATAAACTCGCGGAGCGCGAGAGGACACGTGACCGGGACCGCGAAGCCGAACGCCGCAACAGAGAGAGAGAGCGTGAAGAGGAGACCCGGGCTCGCGAGCGAGCTCGCTTGGAGAAACTCGCGGAGCGTGAGCGCGAGAAGGAGCTTGAGTCCATCAAGGAGCAGTACCTGGGTTCGAAAAAGCCCAAGAAGCGCGTGATCAAGCCCAGCGAGAAGTTCCGGTTCTCCTTCGACTGGGAGAACACGGAAGACACCTCGCGCGACATGAATTCTCTTTACCAGAACCCCCACGAGGCTCAGCTCCTCTTCGGCCGCGGCTTCCGCGCCGGCATGGATCGCCGCGAGCAGAAGAAGCTCGCCGCGAAGAACGAGAAGGAGATGCGCGAGCAAATCCGCAAGAAGGACGGCGTCGAGGAGAAGCCCGAGGAGGCCGACGCCCAGCGGCGCAAGGAGGCCGCCGCCGATCTCTACGACACCTTCGACATGCGCGTGGACCGCCACTGGAGCGAGAAGAAGCTAGAAGAGATGACTGAGAGGGATTGGCGCATCTTCAGAGAAGACTACAACATCTCCTACAAGGGTTCCAAGATTCCTCGGCCCATGAGGAGCTGGAACGAGAGCAAGTTGAGCCTGGAACTCTTGAAGGCTGTGGAGAAGGCTGGCTACAAAACCCCTTCTCCTATTCAGATGGCAGCCATTCCCCTTGGCTTGCAGCAGCGTGATGTCATTGGCATTGCCGAGACTGGTTCCGGGAAAACCGCTGCATTTGTGCTTCCCATGTTGAGCTACATCACCAGGCTTCCTCCCATGAGTGAGGACAACGAGGCTGAGGGTCCCTATGCTGTTGTCATGGCCCCCACTCGCGAGCTGGCGCAGCAGATCGAGGATGAGACTGTGAAGTTTGCGCAGTATTTGGGCATCAAGGTGGTGTCCATTGTTGGTGGACAGTCCATTGAGGAGCAAGGGTTTAAGATCAGGCAGGGCTGTGAGATTGTCATTGCCACTCCTGGACGTTTGATTGATTGCTTGGAGCGGCGCTATGCTGTTCTCAATCAGTGCAATTATGTCGTTCTTGATGAGGCGGATCGCATGATTGACATGGGGTTTGAACCCCAGGTGATGGGTGTCCTTGATGCCATGCCTTCCAGCAATCTCAAACCGGAGAATGAAGATGAGGAGCTTGATGAGAAGAGGATTTACCGGACCACTTATATGTTCAGTGCCACCATGCCCCCTGCTGTGGAGAGGCTTGCCAGGAAATATTTGAGGAACCCTGTTGTGGTCACCATTGGCACTGCTGGAAAGGCAACTGATTTGATCAGCCAGCATGTGATCATGATGAAGGAGTCTGAGAAATTTTACAAGCTTCAGAGATTGCTTGACGAGCTTAACGACAAGACTGCGATTGTGTTTGTCAACACCAAGAAGAATGCGGATATGGTTGCCAAGAATTTGGATAAGGAAGGGTATCGCGTGACCACTTTGCATGGAGGGAAGTCGCAGGAGCAGAGAGAGATTAGTCTTGAAGGGTTTAGGACCAAGAGATATAATGTTCTTGTTGCCACTGATGTTGCTGGACGTGGGATTGACATACCTGATGTCGCTCATGTTATCAACTATGATATGCCTGGGAATATTGAAACGTACACTCACCGTATTGGGCGTACTGGTCGTGCAGGAAAGACGGGTGTGGCTACAACATTCTTGACCCTTCAGGACAGTGATGTCTTTTATGACCTCAAGCAGATGCTTGTTCAAAGTAACAGTCCTGTTCCACCTGAACTGGCAAGACATGAAGCTTCGAAATTCAAGCCAGGAACGATTCCTGACAGACCGCCTAGACGAAATGACACTGTTTTTGCGCATTAGACAACTTTTTGTTTTTGAGGTAGCCACTTCTTTAGAGACATCAACATTGCAGGTAATATGAAATTTTCTGGTTGGGGTAATGAACATTTTGCCAGTGCGACACTAGCAGCCTAATCTGCTTATTATGGTTATATGATCCTGTATAAAATTTATTTACAGCAGTCCTTCTATTCTTGTATCGCTGTCCTTGATTGTATTCTGTTTAGCTAGAGCTACTACTACTATGCTTATTAATTATTTCTAACGTTGATAGTTTTTAGATGAGGATATCTAATTAAATTTGTCATATGACTCTGATATTTGTCTTCTTATGCTACAGTGCTTGCCTTTTCTGATTGTGTTTCTCGCTATATCCAGGCCGTCAGTTGTTTGATTAATGTTCTGGTTTTTCCTTGAGACTTAAAACAGTTTCTGCAAATTTGTTCAGCTGATGACAAATTGAAGGTTGAATGGGTACTAACTTTGTCAAATGTTGCTTCAGTTTGGGTTAGTTTCAGTTCTGTTGTCGGTGCCATTACCTTAGCCTATGCATGACTGCTGCAGTCTTGTTCCAGCGCACCTAGTAGAGTAACTCACCCGAAATTTTTTAAGTCATTAACATGTAAAATGATTTACAAATGTCAGTCTATTTTAGCTATCAGCACCTTTTGTCTCAGTCAGTTAGGCATATAAACAGTCATTTCTTAGGGTATACAGTCTGTCTTCAATATAAAGATGATGAGAAAATGGTGGAAGTTGTATGAAGTTTAGTGCAATATGTCTAAATTTGATACTTCATCATATTAAATTGATATTAGGAATTGGAATACCTGGATTGGATGATCACAGAGATGTTATCCTAGAATAATGATATATAAAAATCCTGGATAGTAAGCCTATGTTTGGAAACCCGTTAGTCAAGCCTCTGAATTTATGTTGAGTCTCAGTTACAAACAGGTTCCTTCTGCAAGCATACTATCAAGGTGCTGAAAACGGAGACTAAAACATGTGCTTTAGGCATAAGATAAATTGGACGGCAGTAATGGGTATGCGGAATATTTTTTGCATAAAAGCACAATGTGTTTTTACTAAAGTTTAAGATAGAAAAATGTCAGAGCCAAGAGGTTTTAACCAATGTTGATAAATGGCGGCGTGATGGCTGCCGTGGTAGGTTTTGGCCAACTGCCCTTGTCAATTCGTGAAGTGAGACCTACCCCTATAGGCCGCAAGGGCGTGTTTAAGTGGCGTAATTTTGGCCTTAAGCCACTGATGACACTGGCTCTAACCTGCTGTAATTAGAGATACCAAAAGCATTTCCCTAATAAGGAAAGGCATAACTAATTAAAGAAACCAGTAAAATATTTTACTATATTGATTTTATCTTTCCGTTAATAACCACACAAGGAAAATAACTAGTTGTTCTTTTGACGTTTCCCTATTTACCCCTTTAGCAACACCGATTCACAGTTAGCTGGTAAGGCTTTCAGAATATATCTTAATATTAAGGTACTAAACCCGTGCCTCACTTGAACCAGAAAGGTGCTGCTAAGGTGTCAAGAATGAGCTGACCTTTTTTTGGTCCCTGTCTCAGCGCCTTGGGCACACCTTTCGGCGATGGCATTTGATTGTACAGAAATAATGCAAGACCTATCAGTTATCAAATGACAATTAGTTTAGCTTTCAGAGAGATCATTAAAGTGCTATAAAGTGCTTATTTAGCTTTGTCATGTACAGTTGGTTAACTCAGGTTAATACTTAGTTCTAGTTATTGATGTTTGCACATTTTAAGCGTTTTACTGTTTTTTCAACCTTTTTCTTTCTCATTCGTCTTTAGCAATGGTTTGAAGGAAGATAGTTAGACGCATGTAAAAGTAATTTCTTTTACGGGATAGAAAATTTCAAAACTCTACTAGTTCAGTATGTTCATGACAATAAAGTTTAAATTTTTAAAAATATTGTATCTTGATTTATCTTAAACTTGTACCATCCTAGTATGTGTTTCAACGACTTAGCCAGCAGGGGATTGACACTTAAAGCCTCATTGGTATGACTATTGGAGATTGGAGGGTTGGGTGTTTTTCCAAGGTTTAAACCAACACTTGATAGCAGAGAGGGGGTTGAGGTATCAAAGATGATCATAGGATGATGACAAGGAGTGAAACAAAATGTAAAGACAAGGGGATGACTGACAAATAGGGTTCCTTGTCCAGAAACACGCACCTCAATGCTTCCGATGCCCCACATCTCCGTGTCTCTGGTGGCAATCTAAGACCAGACAAAATATAGGATAGGTTGCTTTCCTCAGTTTAGTTTTTTTTTTTTTTTGGTTAAGATTTTTCCTCGGGTTTGGTATGGTTTTATGGCGATGGATGTAACATCTATCCAACACAACCTGTATAAAGCGTAAAATGTTTTAAAATACAGCTTAGACATATACAAAATATAAATATTTTCAAAAAGAAAAATTGAAATTAATTTTTTATTGTCCTCGGTATATGTTCGTGTACTTCTTAAGTTTTATCTACTTCAAACTAAAAAAAATAAATTTTGTAAATTAAAGTAACGAATATCTTATTATATTGTATTATTAAAGAGTACATACAATAAAAATTATAAAAAACAAATTTAATGTAATGGTTGTTTCAATTAAAAGTTACCAGAATAAATTTAATTAATACTTATTTGATAAATTCATTTAAGTAAGAAAACTTGTACAAATAAAAAAAGCATGTACAACTTTTATAAAATAAATAGAACTACTAAAAATTCAATAAGAATTTAACTATTTAAAATTATAATTATATGATAATATTTTTTTTTTCTTAAAGACACATATTTTATTTATATAATGTGTAGTTGCATTCTTTTACATCATTCTACATATACTAACTAATTTATCAACTATATTTTCAAACACAATTAATTCAATAACCCAACGTATCAAATGGGAACTTAGTTAAGAACTTATTACCTACCAGTTAGCTTATAAGCTAGTTTTACCAACATATTCATAATATAATAAACTAGTTTATTCAAATTTACAAGGTAGGAGTTTATTAATCAATTATTTTTGTTAAACACATCCCATAAGCTATAAGATATTAAAATAAAATATTTTGAGGTACCTACTAAACGCATTACAAAAATCAAATTACCTCCTAAACTAATAGATATCTTATTAGTCTTACTAGACTTAGTGCAAAATACTTTTGATACAAGAAGCTAACTAATCAATTAGAAATTAATAAACTTAGAACTTATCAACTACCAATTAACCTATCAACTAGAACCTAGTTTATCAATTGTGAGCAAATGCTTGTTTTGTGAAACACATTCTTATTATTTGCAATATAATTTTAAGAAGTAATGTATTTTTAAAAATTAAAATTTTTAAAATAAATATTATTTGTGTATTTTAAAATGAATATTAATAAAATAATTTCAATTTCAGATAAAAGAAAGTAAAAGAATATTATATAATAACTAAAGCTAAATTAAAGTTAGAACTGAGAATCTGTTTTGAAATTCCAGATAGGTCATAAATTATTTAAGACACTAATTCAAAGTCGAATAATTTAAAAAAAAAATAGTATATAAAATACTGTTAAAAATATAATATCATTTCTTAATAATACTGGAAATTAAAAAATAACATATATTATAAATGTAGAATTCAAAATAAACATAAGTACATAATAATATTTAAGTTTAAGTTTAAGTTTCAATAAGACAAAATAATATTATTTAAAAATAGCAAGTTTTTCTGAAATAAAAATAACAACCACTTTACATTATTTTTTTTCCCTGGGAATTGATTTTATTGAGTTTTTCGATTTTTGACGCTTCACAAACCAGAAGAAAACTTCTCGATTTTAAAAATGAAAATATATTCAAGATTTTTTTTTTTTGAAGTGTCATTAGATTGTTTTAAGATAAAAAAATAGAACTATATAAATAATGTTCATGGAAAATGCAAACTGTTTTTTCCATTAACTTTTTAAAATGTTGTTATATGAAAATAAAGTTTTGTTAGATATTTTATAACAAGCATTTGATCCGTTGTCTCTTTGAACGTGAACGCAAACTATGACAAGTATTTCTTTTAGGTTTCACTTAATATTCAATGAAATTCCCTTTCAATATAAATGAATATATGTTTTAGTTTCAAAAAATCATAATGATTGATGTTTTCATTTTTTCAATAAAGTATTGAAAGAGTGTTTCAAAAAAAAGTATTGAAAGATTTATTTCAAGTTTATCCTTTAATGAATACCATTATCTTGAAATATTCAAGAATATATTTATTAAAAAGAAAGTAATGATATCTCAGTAAAGTTATTTCATTAGAAATATTCTTATTTGGAGTAATTATTTTTCTTATTATTTTTATGGAAGTACTAAAAAGTGACAGACAAAGTAAAAAAAATAAATATAATGTAATAAAATAGTTAATCACACATGTACTAAAATACTAAATTATTTTAATTAAAACCTTGTTTTATTGCGTTACATGTAATGTAACGGCTATTTTTTAAGGTTGTAGAGAAAACAAGTTGTTCCTTTGAAAATGTCGTTCTTATAAAAAGGTAAGAAAAGTGTGAGATGGCGTTGGCATCTACCCTCAATTTCATAACCATGAGATTCTGTTTTCTTTAGTGGTAGTATTTTGCTGCATAGGATTTCTCTGTTCAGCATATATTAAGAGGATATAGCAGAAGAAGAAAAAAAATAAAAATTTTGGCACATAACATAGTAGATTTGATGATTGCAAGGTCAAAGAAATAGCATCTGTATAAAATGGGAAAGCAAGAAAAACAGAGGAAAAGGGAAAGGGAGAGAGTGTCTGTTATTAATGTTTTAACCCACCATTCCGGGGCTCCCTCCTTTTCTAATTTTGATATTCAAATTTTCCATTCATTTCTGACCCTTCAATTCGTTTGTGTCTTTTTAGGGTTTGTCTCTCGCATCACCCGCTCTTAAAATTCACCTCTTTTTTTCCATTTACATTTTTTTTCTTGCCATGCTGACGGGTGATGGCCCAGAATTTCTGCACTTATTTTCATTTTCTCAAACCGTCAGCGATGAGTCTGTCACGAAAAAATTGAATTGGGTTGAATTCTGAGTTGTCTTTTTTGTTTCTTTCTGGCAGAATCAATATTATTTATACATGTTTCTGTCAGATTGTTGGGTTGATTTTTCCCCTGGTCATGCTTTTGATCAATTCAGTTCTTCTGGGTTTTGCCAATCCAATCTGTTGCTAATGGTGCTTGATTATAAATAATCTTCTCCTTCTGCATGCACTGCATTTCCCTTTTGAAATGTTTTTCTGGGTTGCGTTCTGCTGAAGGAAAAGGTTGACTTTTTTGCCTTAAGATTGTGGGTATAAAATGAAGCTTGTGGTTCGTGTAATCGAGGCAAAAGACTTGGCAGTGACGGATTCCAATGGGGTGTGTGATCTGTACGTGCGTGTACAGTTGGGGAAACAAAAGTTCAAGACCAAAGTGGTCAAAAGTTCGAATCCAACGTGGGATGAACAATTTACATTTTGGGTCGATGACCTTAAAGATTCGCTTGTTGTCTCTGTGATGGATGAGGACAAGTTCTTTAATTATGACTATGTGGGACGGCTTAAGGTGCCTATTTCACTTGTTTTTGAAGAGGACATTAAATCCCTGGGCACTGCTTGGTATTCTTTGAAAACCAAAAACAAGAAGTGCAAGAACAAGCAATGTGGTATATTGTACTGTTCAACTGAACTCCCCTCAACTTTGTCCAATTGTTCAGGGCATTTTTTTTACATCCCCCACCCTTCTCAGTTTGCTTGGTTGTTTGTTTTATTATGTGAAATTCATGATTTTCCTGCTGTTGTTATATGGCTTTCATGCTAATGTAGACTACTCTGATCACGGAATGTGAATGGCATTTTTTCGAGTTTGAAGGGTCATCTGCAACAAGTCCTTTTGGAAAATATTATGCTCGTATGAGGATCATGCTATTGAACTTAACTTGTGACAATTGCTTCTTTCTTTTTTTCTGGACAGGAGAGATTCATTTGAGTATATTCATTTCCCAAAATAATGGATCTTCAGAGTCAAATGACATCGGTGATCAGTTAGTACCTCCAAGAAAATGTCCTGATGCAATTACCAATTCTCCTTCGATCTCTTCTGCCAGCTTTTCAAACTTGTCTTCTCCTGTAAGGGACGAAACTGCATCTTGCAGTTCTAAGGAGGAGAAAACTTGTCAGCATCAAAAATCATTTGCTGGCCGAATTGCTCAAATTTTTAACAAAGGCACTGATATAGCTTCAACGTCACCCTGTAGAAGTATTGACTCAGATATATCTGAAACAAGCAAAGTTGAAGTTGGCGAGATCAAGATTGAGGAGGAGCAGCCCCCGATTGAGACTTTCGAAGAAACTGTGAAAAAAATGCAGTCTGCAGATCAAGGAAGCGAAGTTCCTAGCAATTTGGCAGGAGGAGTTCTTATTGATCAATTATACATAGTTGCACCAGGAGACTTGAACACATTACTATTTTCACCTGATTCTAATTTTCCCAAGGCACTGGCAGATCTACAGGGTACCACAGAACTACAAATTGGTCCTTGGAAGTTAGAAAATGGTGGGGAGACCTCAAAAAGATCTCTTACTTACGTCAAGGCAGCCACTAAATTAATAAAGGCTGTCAAAGGCTACGAGGACCAGACATATTTAAAGGCTGATGGGAAGAACTTTGCTGTTTTCGCCAGTGTCAGCACTCCAGATGTTATGTATGGCAGCACCTTCAAGGTAGAACTACTTTATGTGATCACACCTGGACCAGAGTTACCATCAGGGGAACAGTGTTCACGTCTGGTGATATCTTGGCGAATGAATTTTGTACAGAGCACCATGATGAAAGGAATGATAGAAAGCGGTGCTCGCCAAGGTATGAGGGATAGCTTTGATCAATATGCTATTTTGTTGTGTCAGACTGTAAAGGCTGTTGTCTCAAAGGACCTTGGTTCTAGCAAGGAACAAGCTTTGGCCACATTACGACCAGAGCCTCAGTCAGATTGGAGGCTGGCACTGCAGTATTTGGCTAACTTCAAAGTCTTCTTAACATTCTTAATGCTCATATCCGTGATTGTGCATATGTGCCTGGCATCTCCTGGTGCAATTCAAGGGCTTGAAACTTTTTGGCTCGACCTACCAGATACTATTGGGGAATTTTTTGTGTGTGTTATCTTGGTTCTTCAAGGTGAAAAAGTATTGGGTCTAATCTCACGCTTCTTGCAGGCCAGAACACGAAAGGGTAATCCCTTTATTGCCTTAACTTTTTTTATGATCCTTTACCTTGAGAATTTGCTTGCTTTAAGCACCCATCAAACTGGGTGTATATATGTGCAAACGAAATTTCTTTCTTTCCTTTTTTTTCTGTTGGTCAAAGAATAGTGCCTTAAGAGAGAAAAACAAAATTCGAAGGTGGGAAACAGCACATCCTCCTAAGAAAAACAGGGAACAAAAGGCAAGCGGAATTGGAGCAAAGAGTAATATATATTTAGCTCAGAAGAAATTTCTACATCCTATGCGGAGTTTTGACTAAACCGTAAACTGAAATGTATTAGGGTACTTTTACTCCAATAATAGATGCAAAGCCGTAAATTACTGGTTAAAATACCGAAATTAACACTCGTCCAAAATCAAATAATTGATACGTACAGAACTGAGAGCCTTGTACTTACTAGTGAGAATGAGCTTTCTTACCAGAAAGAGTTAAACCTAATCTGGAAACCTTTCTTTTTCATAAAAAAAACAGAAAACGGTTCATTCCAAAAATAATCAGGTTATACCTCAAAAATTAGATATCATTGTTTTTGGTCTCCATTGACATGTGACTCTCAATAATTGGCTGTGTTTAATGGAAATGTCTAGTGGTTGTCTCAAGTAATACCCAGTACTGTTTGTGGTATCATGTTATTATGTGACACCTCTAAGTTTTTTTCTAGAAACCTAAAATGAATGTTGTTTATTTACATTAAATAAAAATATGACGTCAAATTTCAAAGGAATGAAAATCAAAGAAAAATATTTTGTAAGTACCAAAAGCAAAATTCTCTCATTTTACAGAGAGTAAAAATCTTGGTATGGAGGAAACAATATGAACTTGACAAATGCTAATGTAGTATGGAGCAGGAAATTTCATTCAATTACGTTTTATTTGAATCAATTGATTTTGCTTTTTCTCTAACACCCGGTATGTTTATTTTTTTCATGGGACGGCCAGGAATTTCTTCTCTCTTCTTTCTTAATTATCTAGCCCCTGTTTACATGATTTGATGTTTATATGCCTTTCCTGATGTAGTTTTTTTGGGGTACTACAATATTAGGTAGTGATCATGGAATTAAAGCACAAGGAGAAGGATGGATGCTAACTGTGGCCATAATAGAAGGAAGCAATTTAGCTACTATTGAATCTAAGGCTTTCTGTGATCCATATGTGGTGTTTACTTGCAATGGAAAAACAAGAACCAGCTCAATCAAGTTCAAGAAATCTAATCCTTTATGGAATGGTGAATATATTTGGAACCTGATACTTTATCATTAATGAGCACCTCCAGTGATCTAACAAACGAGTCTGATTTTCCCCTACATGTGATCTAGGTTATTATATGATAAAGTATTCTTTGTTAATAAAATTGACTGTCTTTGCAGAAATATTTGAATTTGATGCAATGGATGATCCTCCTTCTGTGCTGGATGTGGATGTTTATGATTTTGATGGACCCTTTGATGAAATTACATCTCTAGGACATGTTGAAATCAATTTTCTTAAAACAAACATCTCAGATCTTGCTGATATATGGGTTTCCCTTGAAGGGAAGTTGGCTCAGGCAAGTCAGTCCAAGTTGCACTTAAGAATTTTCTTGAACAACACTAGACGTGGGGATGTTGTAAAACACTATATAAGTAAAATGGAGAAAGAGGTGGGGAAGAAGGTAAGGATTTATCTAGGTTGTCAAGCATTTGTTTTTATTATTAATTATTATGTACTTCTGTTTTATCACCCTTTTCTACCTTTTTTCTTTTCCTATTTACAAAATTGTAGATTAATTTGCGGTCTCCTCAAACAAATTCAGCCTTTCAGAAACTCTTTGGGCTTCCACCTGAGGAATTTCTCATCAATGATTTCACCTGTCATTTGAAAAGAAAAATGCCCCTGCAGGTGTGGTTGGTTTGTAATGTAGTGTTGAAAGACATTGTAAATTCTATTTTTATTTTAACGGACTCATGTTTTCTTTCGTATTATCTCGTTAAGTTGTTGTCAATTGTTTGTTTTCTGCAGGGTCGACTGTTTGTTTCAGCAAGAATAATTGGTTTCCATGCAAATTTGTTTGGACACAAGACAAAGTTCTTCCTGCTCTGGGAGGACATTGAAGACATTCAGGTTATTCCTCCTACATTTTCATCAATGGGAAGTCCGATAATTGTCATAACTCTTTGGCCTGGAAGAGGTGTTGATGCAAGGCATGGTGCAAAAACACAAGATGAAGATGGCAGACTGAAGTTCCGTTTCCAATCCTTTGTGTCTTTCAATGTTGCAAACAGGTAGACTGGGGACATTTTATGTTATTTTACAAGCTTGCTTCTTCTATATGCTTATCTGCAACAACTATAATTTTTTTTCTGCTCTCTGTTTTACCAACCCTGGTTACTTTTAGGTATAAAAGGACACCAGTACCAGTATCATTTTGAGTTTAAGCCTTAAGCTTGTTTTTGTTGGAATAATTAGTTAAGACACATAGGAAATAGTATATCACGTGATAAAATGCATTTATGAAAATTAGTATTTAGGAAGGTAGGCTGAATCAATGTTAACCTAGGAAATAGTGTCTACTAAGTCTGTTAAGAGCCTATATGTATGAATGCTATGTGTATATGTATAAAAACTCTAGAATAAGAAAGCATTCTCATTCTGAATTTTCTCTTAAAACATTCGGTTCTGTTTGTCTCCGCTCCCCCTCTAAATTCAACAATCTTGATTGTGAATCAATGTTAGACATTAAAAAAAAATGTAAATATCAACAATTCACAATTGCAACTTCTTTTATCAATTCCTATCCTGATGCTATGAAGAAAACCATTAACTTCTATTACTTTGTTGTAAATTGCATTGCTCTACATTAGTTGGTAACTAAATTGATATTCAAATATAACTTAGTGGAACTAGAAAAATAAAGTGTGGAAGTGATTTTCTTAGTGTGCTTAGGTGTCTGCATTTCTTTGTTTAACCAGTCATACAATATCAAGTTGGCAGTGGATAATGAAGAAAAATTATGCTAATTTGTGTTTTTTGTTTCATGTTGATCAATCTATGGTTTCGTAGTTATTTATTGTATGAAATATCTGATAATTTTATCTCTCAATTGTGTTTGATTATATTATTTTACACTAATGTAGTCGTTTTCCAACTAGTCACTACTCCAACTAGATTTTGTGAGATGTTTTTGACCACCTGAAAAAAATGCCCTTGTTTTTTGGGGGCTTTGTCATCCAACTTGTCAATAGATGATTTCAAGAAATTATCTGTGAAATTAATGGTGACAAATACATTATAAAAGATATCCTATTTTACAACTCTAAAACTATTCCGGTGCCGGTATAGGACTATCATGGCTCTCTGGAAGGCCAGATCCTTGAGTCCTGAGCAGAAGGTTCAGTTAGTTGAAGAAGATTCTGAAACTAAAAGCCTTAGAAGTGATGAGACTGGGTCATTCATCGGTCTTGGTGATGTCAGTATGTCTGAGGTTCATTCTGGTGCACTTTCTGTTCCTGTAATCTCTCTCTGCCCCTCAAAAAATTATTGGTTCATTATTCATTCTTTTGTACAACTTGACCAATGCTCGTGTTTCATTATAGTTTCTTATCTTTTAATTAATTTAGGCCAGTTTCTTGATGGAGCTATTTAGTGGGGGTGAGTTGGATCGTATGTTCATGGAAAAATCTGGCTGTGTTAATTATTCTTATACCCCTTGGGTATCTGAGAACAGTGGTGTATATGAGAGGGCAGTGTATTATAAGTTTGAGAAGCGTATTTCACGTTATAGAGTTGAAGTAACGAGCACTCAGCAAAAGTCTACTTTGGAAGGAAAGGGTTGGCTCTTGCAAGAGGTTATGAACTTCCATGGAGTTCCCCTTGGTGATTTTTTCAATGTAAGCAAGCCAAATTTAGCTTGTTCCTCAAATTTCTATGATGTATTTGTTATTATATCTTTGTTTTCTAGGCTTACCAATATTTGTCATCTTGCTGTTTGTCTTCTGTACCGTTGCCTTATGTCTTCTAACAATGCTCTACAGTTGCACATTCGCTATCAAATTGAGGATTTGACCCCAAAGGCATGTAAAGTACAGGTATTGTTTGGAACGGAATGGCTGAAAAGTACAAAACATCAGAAAAGGATTACAAAGAACATCCTAAAAAATCTGCAAGAACGTTTAAAGCTGACATTCGGTCTAGTTGAGAAGGAGTTTTTGGCTAAATAACGAATGAATCATCATACTCAATTTAACCTTTTACAATTAGGAAAGGTGACTGATATTCTCACAGCACCATTGCAATATAGACTCTTGTAGATATGATGCTGCGCAATCCTTAACATTTCTTGAAAGAAAAAATAGTTCCTCAAATTCTACGATTTTTTAAGACTAATACTCTTGAATATCATTCAACAAAATTTCGGATTGCCAGTGTTTCACCAATTAATAAACCAAACTTTCAGACTACACACTCCTTTCAGAACAAATATTTCTCCATTTTTCAGCTCGAACTGGAATATATGATGGCTTCAGAGTAAGGTCCATGTTATTGTGCTAAATATCAGTGGAGCAAGCCGGCTGGTGATGTAATCTAATCGTGAACTTTGGATCTGACTAGTAGGTTTTTGTTTCAATGGGTATAAAATCACAGATATGATGCTTACTTGCTACCAAAATTTGTTCTTCATACCAGACTACTGTTTGGAGATATACTAACTGGTCTGTTGTAAATGGCTAATTAGACTATGCAACACACAGATTTCATCAGCAGTTGCTAGCAGTTCAAAATTTGGTTTGTTGTGTAATGTCACTATTTAGATGATAACCTGGCATCATGTGTCATGGTTACAGTTGTTTGCTTCCAAAGCATAGGTGACAAAATAATAACTTGGTGATTGTGAGAGATGTTTTGATTGCTGTAAACAATTCTGGTGCTCAAGTATATTTATCTCAGTTTTCCTAGTAAACTGTTTTTCAAAAGCACAATCGCAACTGTGGAATAGGCCTACCACTTGCGTGAATCACACGCATCAGCCTAGAAATGTGTTTTTCTTAATCATGCTTTGCAAATTTTGTTATAAAACACATAATAGGTATGCTTTACACTACGATAATAGAATTGGAGTATCTATATGCAGACGCATTCTTCGTGCACCTCCATATTTTATGAAATGTCTAAAATAATCTTAGTTAAAAGACCGAAAAGGGTTTCATGAAAATAAAAGAAGACAGGTGTAGTGTGCCAGATTAAACAATTCGAGATATAAATTGTATCACGGATTGACTTTTAAGATTGGAGGATGTGTAACATACATTGTATTTCAGATTGGATCAATCCGGAATACAAACATATGTTCTGAATTCTACAAATCAATCTAGTATAGAAATTATGTTTCGGATTATACAATTCAGGGATATATTTTGTATTTTAGATTGAATCTCTATTTTTTAATTTGGAAGTCATTGTTAGTCTCGATTGAGCAAATCTGAAAGGCAAAAAAAACGAAGCAGCTATATATTTCGGATTGGCTCAATCCGAAACTTAAAAACGAAAAAGAATAACCATAGATCCTATCCGGAAGGTAAAAATACATAACAGACATATATTTTGTATTGAGCTAATGATTGAACCTTGCGACTTACGATACAATTAACCTTTTTGGCTTACGTTATCAGTGAGTCTTGCGGTTTATGGTATCATTGAGCTTTGTAGCTTAAAGTATCATTGAGCCTAGCGGCCGCCGTATGATTAAGCCATTACAGTTTCTGTATCGCAAAGACCTATGGTTTTGTATTGCAAAGACTTACAGTTTCATATCGTTAAGACTCACGGTTCTGTATCGTTAAAACTCAGGTTCTGTATCGTTGAGACTTTCTGTTACCGTACCATTGAGCCTTTGCGGTTACCGTATCATTGAGCATTTGCGGCTACCATATCATTGAACCTTTGTTGTGTCATTGAGTCTTTGCGGCTTCCGTATCATTGACCATTTACGGCTTTCGTATCATTGAGTCTTTGCGGCTACCTTATCATTGAGCCTTTGTGGTTTCAGTATCATTGAGCATTTGCGACTACCGTATCATTGAGCCTTTCAGCATTGTGTTGTATATTACTTGCATAATCTTGGTCATGTTTTTCAAACTTACATGGTTATCTGGCCATGTTTTGCGAACTTACATGTACCATCTCGGTCATGTTTTGCAAACTTACATACGTCATCACGACCATGTTTTGCAAACTTACATGCGTCATCTTGACCATGTTTTGCGAACTTACACGCGCTATCTCGGTTGTGTTTTGCTAACTTACATGCGTCATTTCGACTATGTTTTTGACGACGATATGAACCATCTTGATCATGTTTTAGACGACGACATGAACCATCTCGGTCATGTTTTTCGTATCATTGATCCTTTGTTAAGACTTTATTCGGCAAGTGTACCAAGTCACAAGTAATATAGTGAGTTAAGTAAAGATGTCGATTCCTCAAGAAACAGTTCTGTTTTAGAATTTCAGCGTCACTACTCAGTAAGCAAATTCAGTTTTAAGATGATTTGATCATAATTCGAGTCAAGAAACATAAAAGAACAATTAAAAATAAGTAACAATTATAAAAAGGAGTTTGCAAGATCTAGAAGGACTCTGGGATTGAACTTCATCTATCTCCCTCATTCATATTTTGGATTTGATAAAAACATACAATATTCGTAGCTACTCACAATTGATGCACATATAAAAATTATTCACACCGATTCCTCTGATATGAAATTCATAAGGAAATTTTCTAAACACTGGTCCCTCAGCTAGCTATTTAGTAAATTACCCAACATTAAAAACGGATGTTATACGCAATCAATACATCGAAATCTATCCCTAGTATTCCAATATATTGAGTATTTTCATCTAGGCCAGAAACTCAAAAGTACTTCCTAGTTAAATTTAAGAATCAAAATCAAGACTCTATTGATCAGATAAAATCTAGCATTAAGCACAAGATGAAAATACCAATTGAGTAGAAACTGAATATTATATATAAAAATCACCAAAATATGAATGAGTTCAAAGATGAAGAATTAGCTACCCATGATAGCCATTACAACCCAATGAAAGGAAGATTGCAAGAGAAGAAGAAAATCTTGATTCTAGCCGTCCACTTTCGTCCTCTAGGTCTTGCTTCGTCCTCTAGGTCTTGATTTCGTCCTTTAGGTCTTGATTTCTCCCAAAACTCTAAAAATCTCCTTTTAAACTTGGTTTTGGGCCTAGGTTAAGTGACTTTTCTCTTGGGCTTTTTTATATTTTAAACTTTTTATTTCTTTTCTTTATAAATCTTCCAATTTATCATTTTCTTCATTCTTTTATACCTGAAATTTCACAATAATTGAGATTAAATGATTTCCTTTAACTCATGACTCAAAACATAAATTAAAATCCAAAAACTCTAAAATTGGGAGTAATTACTATTTTAAATAACACTTAAACCCACAAGTACTCAATATTTCTCATGTATAAAAATACTCAAAATTGGTACTTATCAGCCTTGCGACTGTCGTATCAATGAGCCTTGCAGCCTACGGTTTCATTGAGCCTTTGTGACTTTCGTATCATTATGCCTTTGCAGCTTCTGTATCATTGAACCTTTGCGGCTTCCGAATTGTTGAGACTTTTTTATTACCGTATCATTGAGTCTTTCGGCTACTGTATCATTGAGCTTTTGTGACTAACATATCATTAAGCCTTTACAACATCCGTATCATTAAGCTTTTGTTGCTACTGTATCATTGAGCCTCTGCGGCTTCCGTATCATTGAATCTTTGTGGTTAACGTATCATTAAGCCTTTGCGGCTATCGTATCATTGAGTCTGTGCTCATTTCGTATTGTTGAGCCTTTGCGGTTACCATATCATTGAGCCGTTCGGCGTTGTGTTGTATATTACATGCACCATCTCGGTCCTGTTTTGCAAACTTACAAATGGCATCTCGGCCATGTTTTGCGAACTTACATGCGTTATCTTGCCCATGTTTTGCGAACTTACATGTGTTTTCTCGATCATGTTTTGCAAGCTTACATGCGCAATCTCGACCATATTTTTTGTGATGACATGATCCATCTTGGTCATGTTTTAGAAGACGACATGAACAATCTCGGTCATGTTTTTGACGACAACATGAGCCATCTCGGTCATGTTTTAGACGACGACATGAACAATCTCTGTCGTATTTTTCGTATCACATGAACCATCTTGGTCATATTTTTTGTATCATTGAGCCTTGCGGCTGCCATATCATTAACCCTTGCGGCTGTCGTATCATTGAGTCTTACAGCCTACGATTTCATTGAGCGTTACGACTTACGGTTTCATTAAGCCTTGCGGCTTACGGTATCATTGAGTCTTGCGGCCACGACGTCATTAAATGATATGACAGCCGCAAGGCTCAATGATACGAAAAACATTACCTAGATAGTTCATATGATACCGAAAACATGACCTGGATGGTTCATGTCGTCGTCGAAAACATGACCGAGATGATTTATGTAGTTGCCAAAAGCATGGTAGAGATGACTCATGTAAGCTCACAAAACATGGTCGAGATGACATATGTAAATTCATAAAACATGATCGAGGTGTCGCATGTAAGTTCACAAAACATGGCCGAGATGACGCATGTAAATTAGCAAAAATGGTCGAGATGACAAACTTACTTGTGTTAACTTTGGCCATGTTTTGCGAACTTACATGCGTCATCTCGTCCATGTTTTGCAAACTTACATGCGTCATCTTGGTCATGTTTTGCGAACTTACATGCGACATCTTGGTCATGTTTTGCGAATTTACATGCACTATCTCGGCCATGTTTTGCAAGCTTACATTTCTCATCCCGACCATGTCTTTAGTGATGACATGAGCCATCTCAGTAATGTTTTAGACGACGACATGAACCATTTCAGTCATGTTTGTCGTATCACATTAACAATCTCGATCATGTTTTTCGTATCACATGAACCATCTTGGTCATGCTTTCCATATCACATGAACCATCTCGATCATGTTTGCTGTATCATTGAGCCTTGTTGATGTCGTATCATTGAGCCTTGCGGCCTACAGTTTCATTGAGCCTTACGGCTTATGGTTTCATTGAGTTTTGTGGCTTACAGTATTATTGAGTCTTGTGGCCATGACGTCATTGAGCCTTGCAGCTTACCATATCATTGAGCCTTGTTGCTTACAGTTTCATTGAGCCTTGCAACCACAACGTCATTGAGTCTTGCGGCGACGACGTCATTGAGTCTTGCGGCTTACGTTATCATTGAGCCATGTGGATGTCCTTGAGCCTAGCGACATTTCTTTCCATATTGTCATGGCCATTTAATTTTTCACAATGGAACAAAAGACATTTTCTGTATTGTCATTTAGTCGTAAAACAATATTAAGAAAACACGGGTACTTATAAATTGGTGCGACCTCATTAAAAGAAAACATAACGATGTAAAACATAGAGTTGATAATACTAAAATAAAACTTCAAACTTAAGAGTGTTGCTTGTGTAACAAATTAATATAAAACATAGAGTTGATAATACATTTTAAATAAAACTTCAAACTTGTTGTATTCCATATTCGTGGTATGTTGCCTCTATCCAATGAAACCTCTACTATTTAAGATTTGCTCTAGTTAGTCTTTCCTGTTGTTCCACCACCGCGTTTCCTGGTATCGTATTCTACTTTTGTTGGTGTTATAAACATTTATCCGTAAATCTATCTCAGGCCAGTTTTTCCAGTTGCATTGCCAGAGTGAGGCAATCATCGGTGTCGTGTCCCTTTGCTTGGTGGAAATCGCACCACATTGTTAAGTGATGTCCAAGCATCCTGGTGGTAAGCATAAAAAATCTTAGTCTAGCGGTTGTTTGCGGGTGTTTCAAATCTGTCTTTGGTGTGGTGAAGTTGAGATGAAAATCATCCATCATTTCCGCAAATGGCATCTTCTTCTGACCAGGTCCTAACGCCACGTATGGTACATAAGATGTTCATCCGTTCAAAATCTCGGGTGGATTGTAACCCCTCTTGGCATGTCTAGACAAGGATGGGATTTTGCCAATGTGCCTCGTTCTTTAGATCTTTTCTGCTTCGTGGTTTCTTCCTCATCCTTGTGTGTTGTAGCCCTTCTGCGTACTTCTGCCATTATTTCAGGTCGATCCTGTAGCAAGGATTAGTTGAAAGGATTAACCCGTAGTCTCTTCATGAAGGCTTCTAAGAAAATTTCCTCATTTTGAAGATCTATTTTTACCATAGTTTCACAAAAGTCGGTTGAGGAAGGCACAAAGTGACTCCCCTTCCTTATATTGTATGTCAAACAGGTCCATAAGTTTTGGAGGCTTGAACTGATTTGCTGCAAATTGCTGAAGAAAAATCTAAGAAAAAGTTTTGAATGAATCTATCGTGCCTTTTGGAATCCTACTAAACCATTGTAGAGCGTTTCTAGTGAGAGTGCCCTCAAACATTTTACATTGAATAGCATCGGAGTCCCCCGAGATCAACATTTGAGCTCCGAAAGCCTTGAAGTGGGTTTCAGGGTCTCCTAATCCCAAATAAGAGGTCATTTTTGGGACCATGAAGTGTGACAGGACTTGCTCCTCCATAATCTTCCTAGTGAACGGTTGGGGATCAACATTCACCTTTGACATCCAAGTGGCTCCCGAATCATGAAGGATAGGCCGTCCTCTCAATATCTATTATAGTTCCTGGTTAACTTTTTGTAATTCCTCATAAGCTTTCATAGCCTCCTCCATTTGGTGACGTGCTTCATCCGCTTCTTCCGTTAGACGTTCTTGCTCTATAAACTTCCTCATTCACACGCTCTTACTCAATTAGAGCTTCTCTAGCTCTTTCTCGTTCTTCGAAAATATCTTTGAGTTCTTCGTTGCTTCTTTATAGCTCTGCCATAGTCTTCAGAATTTGTTGGAGAGTTGGTGAGTCATTGTTCCCTCCAATGGGTGTAGCCTGCCTATTATTTTCTCATTTTGGAGCTTTCTCACAGATTTCTCATAAAGTGTTTCACTCATAGTGGAAGTAGAAATAGTTTACCTACCCCAGACACCAATTTATTTTAGTCACTGAGATTTTTGATCGCTCTTGACTAATTCAAATAAAAGATGATCCTCTTTGTACATCCCATTATCTCATTTTTATGTCTTTATGATATACTGAATTAAAACGGAATTCAGTTATCCTTAATAATTTAGTATTAAATCTCAACAAATTAACCCAAAAAATGATCGTAATCAAATTTTTTTATTAATAATGTCAGTTTACATAAATTATAATTTATAAATAATAAAATTGAGCCCTCAAATTCAATTTTTATTATTAATTAAAAGTGCATTTATAATTTCAAATAATAAACGAATTAATTTTTACATCCCAAATTTCATTTTAAACCTAAAATAGATCTTTTACTCATAGAGATGAGTTCCATTACAAAATCATTCACTGCCTGCTTCGTGAATTTAAAGTTAATTACGAGTTTGCAAATCACCAAGAATTTGTATAGGATTTGAGTTCTCATGGTTGTATATAGGATAGATGAGAATTAACCTAAGGAGCTACCTTAGGACAATACCTTTTAGATGTTGGATTGAATATACTTCACATGTTTAAAAGTTTGAACCCTGAATTCATGATTCTTTCAGTCATGCCCTTGCTTATTAATTAACTTCTAGACAAGAAAAACACGAGAAAAAAAATTCTTTAACTTAAAATTAACTCATGCACAAATTAAAAATAAAAATTTAGAAAAATTCTAATTTTATAAAGAAATTTATAAAAGACTTAATCTTACTCAAACTAAATAATAATAATATTTTTTTCATTTTTTCTTATTTAAATAAAATATTTTATTTGATTTAAGTCTCTAAAATAATTTTAATTTTTTTATTGTCTCTTTAAAAAAAATAAATGATATATAATAAAAATGTTATTTAAGTGTAAATACAAATTATATAAATTAATGTGACAGAGATTAGAGAATATTAGAGAAGTATTCCATAGATGGAGGAGGGATGGGATGTATCCATCGCTTCCCAAGTTGACTTTGTTTCTTCAGATCAACCTGCAAGATCCAATACGGTCACAATTTTGGTCAGAAATTGATTTTTTATATTTTAACCTGCTAGCATCTAGAAAAATATTTAAATAAGTTCCAATTATATAAAATATTATTGTTTTCAATTTTAAATACCTATATAATAAATGATTAATTTTTGTAAAAAATTATAAAAAAAGTTATTTATATTTTCTTTTTACTGAGTCTTTCAATTAATTTCTCTAATAACTTTATATATTTATTTTGGTCTTTAGATTTATTTTTTATCACAATAATCCGTATGATTTTAATGTTATGAAAATATTTTTCTATTATATACGATGTATATGTTAGTATAGGTTATAAAAGATATTCAATGCATATTGTTTGCCAGCCATTTAAGTAGTATGTTATGGACAGTAACAAGTAAAATTGACAGAGGTCAAAAAGATATAAATCAAAATATTTAATTTATTAAGAGCTTAAAATTAAAACTAATATATATATATATATATATATATATATATATATATATATATATATATATATATTAAACACTTAAAACAAAAATAGTTATAAGTGAGATGTAAAACTTATTTAGACTATTAGAAAACCTAATTTGGTTTAATATCATAAATATTTTTCATGGTTGAATTGGTGAAAAATCGGCTTGGACTGAATTAATCTGAATTTAATCATATTGTTTTATAATAGAATGTTAGTTTAATATATATATATATATATATATATATAAAGATGAGTTTAAGAATATATTATTATACATTCTCATAGAAAATTGAGTAGTTGTAGTAGGTTTAAGAATGGTATTTCAAAAGTGAGATGAGATTAATTAATTTTGTTTAGATGGTATAGTCATTTTATTAAATGCCTATATAGTTGTGGATATTCTTTGAGTCTCACCAAAAACCAATTTGATTATAAGAGAAAAAGTTAAAATTATTCACTTCTCATAAAATAAATATAACTTATTGCAAATAGATCTTGAGCATGTTAAAATTTTGACAAATTGTGTATGTTTGGATGAGTGTTTATGGATTTGATTTAGGTAATTAGAAGTAAGTTTGAAATTAGAAGCAATGTATTAAAACTATTTAGAATTCTCCCCTCAACAATTAAGCTATCCAAACAGAATTATTTATCAGTTACCTGAATTGGAGAATAGAAATCAGATGCAGAAAAAACCCTTCTCAGTCCACATAACCTACCTGCAGGTTTAGAATTTGAAAAAATCTACAAAAAAAAAAAAGTGAAAATTGAATTGAAAAAAGCCACAAATTATCTTCCGACAAAATAGTGTGAAAAAGAAACAATATAAATATATATATATATATATATATATAAAAGTGGTATTGTTTAATTA
>Ga0209700_103627_pt1 | contig 29231 bp, 13 predicted proteins | sample SiratroredBW_FD_187528 | JGI IMG/M metagenome (GOLD analysis project Ga0209700, IMG submission 187528) | Root nodule microbial communities of legume samples collected from California, USA - Siratro red BW (SPAdes) (version 2) | ecosystem: Host-associated > Plants > Roots > Nodule | place: USA...
ATATATATATATATATATATATATATATATATATATATATATATATATATATATATATATATATATATATATATATATATATTTTGTTGGATCGTTTAATTGATATTAAAAATACAAGCTAATATATTACATGTATATTATAAGCGTGTTTGGGTTTAAAACATAAATTGTAAACACAAATTTGATTTTTTTTAATATTTACTTATATTCCCTTATAAATCAATTCCATTAACGTCAAGAAAAGTAAAATATTTCATCATTAAATAAATAAAAAAACTATTTTTATAAGTGCAATGTTTTAATTGAAAAAGCTACTACAGTACTCTCTCTCCATCCAGAACCCATTGACATAATTTTTTCTTCTATTGAAAAGATTGTCTTGGTGACTAGTTGTGAGGATAAACTTTTCGTTTCATATTGACACGTTTATCTTGATATCGTTTCATATTGACACGTTTATCTTGATATAGAGAATGATATTTGCTAAGAAGTAGGTATCGAGTGAGAAATACTACGTTGCTATTTGTCCATCCTCAGAATTGAAGAAGGCTATACCGTAGACCAATCAATGACGTAGCCTCTGACAGTTTCTCTAACCCGTTAATTGTGTATGACTCGTCAATGCAATCTCTCTTCTAGAGCAGTACCACCCCTCCAACATTCAACTCAATTCAATCAATGTTGCTGCCTTATTTCTCTCCTGGCTACCATGGCTGATTCATGCTTGCTTTTCAACTGGCCCTACCCAACAAACACACACACATCCTCTATGTTATGTTTTGTCATCCATACCATACCCTTACCACTGTTTCTGCCTCAGGTAGGATATTTATCATATATTACCACTAACGTAGTAACAATTATTAACTACCACAATCCCAACCGTACCTTACACTAATTACCTCACTTCTCAGACTCTTCACATGCACACTTGTCCCACAAACTTCAAAGGGTGGTTGGCATTTAGTTTTACTTTAGACTTCCAATATATCTACTACTATAGGATCCTCTCAAACCATAAACCTAACCAACTCCTCCTCCTCTTATTCTACTTCTACTTCTTTCTTTTCTCATCTTTTTATTTAGGATATTCTCTTAGGATACGTGATTATTATATTATATAAGCAAGAAGGTCAAGGATTTTTATCAAGCTTCCACCATTAACCTTTTTGTTTTTTCTTTTGCTGATGAACACAACATTTTGGCTTTATTTATACGCACGAGACACCAACTTTTGTTATTGTTGCTTTATAATATAATCATCCCATACTATATATTCTCACTTGTTACATTATGACAAGAATAACAAATTTTAACCGAGTGAAATTGAATAAAATATAAATGATGAGCTAGCAATAGCATTAAATTAGTATGTATATATAGGAATGTGATTGTATAGTGAAAAATGATTATTATTGTAAGATATATGAGAACAGAAGAGAAAAACTGATTGAGTTGAAGTGCTCCCTCCCACATAGGAGTAGGAGTAGGATGAGCTGGTTGATTTGAAATGAGGGGAAAAGGTTTTGTAATTAGGGAGACCCTGGAGGAGCAAAGGGAAAGAGTACCAGTTAAAGAGGTGGAGTCATGTGAGGGCATTTATAGTGGGGTTTTGGTGTCTTTGTTTTGTAGTGCACATGGGAGAGAGTCCGTTCTGTGGGCAGTTGTGGAAAGCAAGCAGCATGTGAGTCCATGTGCCATTCTAAATAAGTAGACCACTCCCAACATTTTGCACACAAATCTTTCTGCTCTGTCACTCCCTCGCTGTAATCACTCTCACTTTCTTCCTCTTCTTTCTGTGCTTCTGCTTCAATCTCCTTAATATCATTCCAACTATTTTGTTGCCACCCCATCTCAAGGAAACTTTGTTTAACTTCACTTACTCATTCAATATACCTTCATCAACTAGCTTCAATAGTTAATTTTACCTTCATTTTCCTCTAGCATATATATATAGCTGACAACAACTCTTTTGCTTACTTTCTCACCGTGTGCTATTATTATTATTGTTATTACTTTGCTTTGCCTTTGCCCCTTTGTCCTACTACTTCTTCCACTATCACCAACCATCTCTCTACATCCTCTTCTCTCTAATCCCTTTTGCTAGTTGCATGTTTTTAGTCAACAAAAGGGTCTTTCAATTCTGATTTCATCACCCCCACTTCTCTTTCTCTTGGTGGCAGCATTGTTGTCCTAGATAAATGGAAGGGCAAGTAGCTAAACGCAGACGTGTATACTCTGTGGAACCAAACCAGATAGCGCAATCTATATTTACTAGAAATTATTTGAACCATTTAGTTCCAGCGTTGGTGAAGACAAAGGAAAAGAGCTCTATAGAACATAGCAGCCATTGTGATATACACAATGCTGTCAAGTACGAGGTGGACATGGCAATGGTGTTGTCAGCACAAGGTTTTGCATGGAGTAACGGCCTTAAAGTTAAGCTTCAAAACGATCGCTTTCGTGTCAATGCAGCTAAAAGCACTACGTGTCTTGAAAATGAGGCTGGTGAAGGTTCATCGAGGGCTTGTGACAAAAACGAGGTTGTCCAAATGGAATTCTCTTCAAACCCTAGCTCGAAGTCTAAGGTTGAGGCTTTAGGGAGCAAGTCTAAGTGCAAGGAGTTGTCAGAAATGAAAAGGGATTTGACCAGGGAAGATGATAATGAAGATGAGGACATCAACAAGCAGTGGAAGAGGCTGAGAAGGTTGATACCTGGAGGAGAAGAGATGTGTGATGAACAAATGGCTGAAGAGCTTGAGAGTTACATAAGCTGTTTGCAAATGCAGGTGAACGCTCTTCAGTTTCTGCTGCCACAGACGCGTTAATTTAATTTGTATCTCTTGCATTTCCACAAATTTAGCCATAAACTATGTTCAGTTCAACATATAATTATTTGTTCTATATATTTACTTTTGCTATGTTGTTGTAATTTGAATATGATTATTGCACATATTTTTCAAAGAGCAATTAAACACTTCATTTTTTTAACACCTGGTTATGATTTATAATTTTTTTCATCACGTTATTTTATTTATCACATTTTTTCTGTTTTATCTCACTCATTATGTGTGAATTGGGTGTGGAAATGTTATTTTTCTTTTCCAAAACTGTTCAGTACAGAAAATAATGGGTACGAAAAGGTTCAGAGAAAGTGGTGCAATTAACAAAAGTTCTTTCTATAATATTCCAAAGCAATGAAGATATTTTGGTTTATAAATATTCTCCTCTTCATCACATTCACACACTAGGAAATTTAAGATGGATGAAAATGCAGTTTGGTTAATTGCAGTGTTTATTTGTCAGTTAAACAAGGCAGGTAGGTAACTTGTTCATATTTCTCATTTGTGTTAGTTAATTAGAAAAAGGTATTGTGTTGAATATTGATTATGGTGCTTTGGTTTTTGGCACTACCACCTAGCTATCTGAACACTTGCTTTGGCCTTGTTTACGCATTCTACGAAGTGTCCTTTTAGGACCAGCAAAGTCATGCATCATTAAGACCTTTGCCAGCAGATAAAAAATGATGATACAACTGGCTTACTTTTTCATGAGCTGCTCAAGTGATCAACATTTTCTGAAGACCCTTATAAAGGAACAAACACGTATCATTAATACTCAAGTACTGGACAATTTTTTCCATTACCAGACTGAGGGGTACTACACTTTGGATTTTGGGTTTTGCAAGGTAGACATTTTTAAGTTTTAACTCAAAGGATGGGGAATCACATGCACATTCGCCCCACTTAATTTATTACTATAAAGGTTTTGAATTTCAACCTAGTTAAATAGAGGCATATCTTCAATCAGGAAAAAAAAGAAAAAAAAATAGTTTTGATTAATTCAGCATTTAAATCATAAATGTAGTTGTAGTTTTTTGTTTTTTCCTCCTTTTCATTCTCATTATTGTGAGTTCTCTTAATTGCATTTGTGTATTTTCCCACCAATTATTATGCAGTTATAATAGCTTATTATAATTCATTAATATATGATAGGTAAAAATTATATTCATACAACATACATAATATGTTATTGTATTTACACGTATATAAGAAATAATGAATAAGTATTTGTTATTAAAATAATGGGAAAGGGGTAAATAGTAAATATAAGAAATAAAAATACAATGAAGATAATTAATAGATCACAGGTCTTTTCATTGTTTTTATCTTATTTTTTATATATAAAAACACTTTTTTTTTCAACTGTTTATTTTGCCTCTTTCATCAAACAAGAGAAACTTTGCATACATATATGTGTGAATGCTTGTAATAAGGAAAATTTGATCATAAAACAAACTAAACAATGCTAAAGACGTATAGTGGCGGGAGAAATATTTCTAAGGTGGCTTTTTACGAGGGTCTTCTAAAAGAAATATTTTCCACACACATGTTAAATATGGTGAAAAGGAAAATGCCGCACAGTTATATATATCTTTCATATGATATTTGTAATTTAATTAAATAACATATCGTAATATATGATAATTAATAGGCTCATTCATTATTCACTTTATATTTAGAATAAAATATCGTCGTAAATATTAGCCAATAAAATAAGCATAGATGTATTATAAAATCGAAACACAAATTTAATTTATTTTGATTATGAAATCTAATAGAAAGAACTAATCTTTCACAGCATCTTGATTCAGATTTCTAATCACTCATAAAAAAACATGCTTAATATCTAACAATGTTTTGAATAGGATTATATTTGTATAAAGACATTTGTTGAAAAGAACGTGTATAGATTAAATTTTATCATAAAACTATGATAATTAATGTAAATGTACTCAGTTATTGTAGAAAAAAAGAAGTTATCATGAGTATAAATATTGTATATACATATAGTATAGAAATAAGCAATTTTAGTAATGAAAAAGTGGATAATAATGTACCACCATCTCAGATGTACCTTTAGAATAGTAATATAATAATTACTGGATAATTATTATAGAAATAGTATTAGCTAGAGATGGTAAAATAGGTTAATTTGTGTGGTTTCCTCCCATTTCGTAGTTGACTTGCCAAATATGGGTTAAGATGGGTTAAACAATCATAATTAAAGAGTGCTTGCTCTTAGCAAGCTATCAGGTTAGCATGCCCTATTAAATGTCCATTTAATAATATAAATATTATTTAAGTTTTAAACCGATTAATTAATATTTAAAATTAAATAATTTAAAAAATATTATTACTTTCCTATGTTAAATTACTCGATTATAATTAATAATTAGAAGTTAATTTGTAACTATTCATAATCTAAATTACAAATTTATTACATATTTATGTCTTCAAATAACATAAAAAAAATTAATATTATAAATAATGTTTCTATTTTTAAAAAAAAGTAGGTCAACAAAGTATAATACACCAATAACTCTAAGACCTAAAATTTTAAATATAACTTTTAGTGGATAATGAATGAAAAAAAATTATAAATAGTCTAAAATAATCTCATTTTTTTATTTTATTAAAAAATTTATCTTTTTAAAGTTTTGAATTTCTTTAAAATTTCTTTAACATTTTAAGTCCTAAAGTTATATGTTTCATAATAAATTATACCTTAAGTGAACTCATTCTCTATCAGTGTAAGAATTTAATTTTCTAATATTGACCTAGCTCATGTTTCTTCTTCTTTTTCAATTATCATTAAGTGGTCACATGAAATTAACAAGATACTAACCCACTTTCTCATAGAATAACTCCAAACAATACAGTTAACTTTTTTTACATGTTATATATAGTTATATGATAAATAACCTTAAATTGCATTTTATATTTGCTAGGCACTAGGAAAGAATCCTTAGCTTTAAATTTAAGTGACCGTTAATTAATTAATTAGCCAATGAAAGGTATGTAAGATTTGAAAGGAGAGAGTGACTTGAATTCATAATCAAGAGAATCAACATGTTCCCATTAAGAAAAAGAGGCACCATTGTAATGTTTGAAATTGTGAAGGTGGAGAATAGATCAATAATGTTCATGAAACACGTGACACGTTTGCACACAAAGAAAAAAGATTGCTTGGAGAAGTCAAATGTTCTTTTAATATTAGAAATTTGAAAGCCTTTAATGAGAGTTGTGAGTCAGGCTTCGAGGTGTTGAGATGGTTTTGAAGGTTGGAAAAGGGTTGAAGAAGATGGATTGAACTTTTCTCGTTAAAGGAAAAAACTACCATACATTTATTATTTATTTTGTAGCTTGGATTTAGGTTTAAATTTATTGTCCATGAGAAAAAAAGTAAGATTTATTCTAATTTGAAAAAAATAATATTTATCTTTACTTAATTAGAACAAATGTATTACTATACCATCCTAATTATTAATATGATGAGACAACCAGATCAATTATAAAAATGTTTTATTTAAACTTTTATTCTAACTACACCATTTTTTTGTTAAAAGAGATAAAAAAAAAAAGACAAAATAAAACAACATTCTTAGAAACTGGGGAATCTAGTTACCAAAGAATGAGTGATAACCAAAGTTTGCAAATTATTGGTGGCGAATCAAGTGTGACCAAGGGTTTATGAAGGACATGACTAACTTAGCCTTGGAGGCCTGTTACGGTATCCCTACCCTTCCACAATTACCTCAACCCTACAATACCCTCCAAAGTAGGTATGTCTCCAAGTGTTTTAAACTTTCAATTGGACAGGAACACTGATATATGAATAGATGAATTCTACAATAGGAATAATATGCTTCATCCATACTTATGCTTTTAGTCCTGGAAAATTTCTTCACCATCAACTTCATCATTCCTTAAAGATGATTTTGTTTTGCGGACTCCAAATCTCCAATACTAGTGTAAAATAATTAATTTTATTTAATGTACTTTTTTAATAGACAATAAATTAATTTTATTAATCTTGAGAGATGTTAATCTTAGATAAAATTTTATTAATTTAAGTTTTAAAATGAAATTAAGTTAAAAACAATAAAATCTGATTTTCAAGAAAATGAATTTGATAAATATCTTGTTTTGAAGTTTTTTTCTGTCTTTATGTAAGTGTTTAAATTTAAGTTAATACATTTTAACTTTTTATTTATTTTTTCTTAAATCTACATAAATTATCTTGAAATTCATTAAATATAAAAAATAATTTTAAGATCAATTTATCAATTTTGTAATTAAAGATTAAGGTAAAATCTTAATAATATATATTTATATAATTAGAAAAAAATTGTTAATTTTTTATGTTAATGAATTAAGAGACTATTTGTTTGTTAGATTTCAAATTTTTAAATTAATAATTTTTTAACAAAAAATATAACTTGATAATTTGACAAAGAGACATGTAATAAGTAATGAAACTATGATAATTTGATAAAGGCACAAACATACAAACAATTCTAATTTTTATTTTTACTTGATATTCATATATTGAAAAAGAATAAAAGTCAACATAAATATCAATTTCTCAATCTACTACTCAAAGCTTTTAAATAGAGACACATGTATAAATATACAGTAATAAATGATAAAATAAAAATAGAAATATCATAAAAATAGAGATATATGTATAAATGCATATTATAAAATGATAAAATAAATTTGAAATTAGATTATGACTTAATGACAATCAAACATTATTGAAGTAATAATATAAAAAAATCAGTAAAAAAGTTAGAGAAAAGAAATATAAGTAAAATAGTTAGACAAAGAAATGAGATAAAAATAGATATCACTTTGGTAAATAATTAGAAAGAGATAAAAAAGTTAGATAGTTTTAAACTTTAAGATTTTTTAAATATTCAATAATTTAAAAAAATATTAATTGATTATTATAAAAATAAAATAATTAAATGATAAGATTGTCTTATTGTATTTTATATATAGCAAAGGGAGCACAAAAGTTGTATCAAAATAATATAAATGTTAGTTCGTAATAATATAATAAAAACTTTAACTTAAGGATAATTTAGTATCTTTTAGAGTATTAGATCTTTAGGTGCTTAATATTATTTACCTAAACTTGTGATATGTATCCTTTACAAAACGAGATACACTCTTTACTTTTATAATAATGTCATTAATATATTTTTGTTTAAGGTAAATACTTTTATATATGAACTCGAATTTGATATGTAGAAAAAGGTTGCGAACGATCAAATTTTAACTTTCTTTGTCTTATTTATGAGATGTTATGATAAAGTATGATATTGAGATAAGATAATTTTTTATTTGTTTATTTTAGTTTTATTTAAATGAAAAATTATTATGATTTTAATTATTAATATCTTGAAAAGTTATTTTGATACCTATGAGTATTTTATTTTTGAACTTTTGATTCTTTATTTTTATGAGTTTATTCAAAGAAATGATATATATGAATTATTTTTTTTATATTTTCTTATTTATTGAATAAAGTTTTTGTTATAAGAGTATCATATATAGCTGAGAATCAACGAAAAAAAAGACAACGAAAAAGGAAAGGAGAAAAAGAAGAAAAAAAATGAGAGAAAAAAAAACTCTTAAAAGAAAAAAGAAAGAAAATGTTGAGTTATATGGAACGAGACTAAAGTTACATATTTAATACGATTCCTTATAATCTCACATTCTTATACGAGATAAAAAAGGAGTTAAGAGTGAAAAAGAGATTAAAAAAATGTAGAAGAGATTCAAGATGATACGAGTAAAAAATAAATCATACTTCTAGAAATTATATTTAATTTCAAGTTTTTAAGGATCAAAATTATTATGAATTAAGTTGAATTTTATCAAATGAAATAATATGATCAAATTTTTAATAGATTAAAATGACTTAATAAATATTTTATCCTATCTATTATAATGTAAACTAAAAACTTATCCAATTTATTACTTAGAATAACTGTTCATTTTTTATGAAGAAAAGTTATTTATCCATATAGATAAACATTTACATAATAAAATAATAGTATTATTAAAAATTATATATATATATATATATATATATATATATATATATATATATATATATATATATAACGTCCATAATTAATTTACTAGCATAAGTTAATTTCAATAATAATAATAATAATAGTTAAACCACGTGGTAACTGGAGAACCACGAAGAGGATGGGCATTGTTTTGATTATATGGTTCCAAACAGACAGAAACTAAAATATCAGAAGAGAGTGAGTTTGGTTAGCGAATAAAAAGGTTGGTCGGAGCAGAACACGAAAACAGAATAACGTTCACATCTTTGGGATTCCAGAAATGTCCACCACCATACCCTCCTCACACCACACCTTTCTCACCAACGCCCTCACTCCATTAACCCACAAACCAAACCTCAGGGCAAGGACTGTTTCCATCCCCTCACTCAAAACCACTTCCCAACATCACCCACAACATGACCAACAACGCCAATCTCCAAGGTAATCATCCATCTTCTAATTTCACTCAATTGCCAAACAATTAATTTCATAACTTACAGTTTCATGACTTTTAATGCTTGTGTTTTGTTAGCAGTAACAAGCATGAGAACAAGTTAGCAAAGTTAGCACTGGTTGCAGTGGCCGCTGGGGTACTAACACTTGGGTCGGTTCAGGATGCATCTGCTGCCAAGACTGGTGGTAGAATTGGCGGCCAGGCCTTCAAATCATCGGCTCCACGCTCCTCACCAAGAATCAACAATTCCAGGTATGGACTCAGTCATCACTGCTTATTTTCATTGCTGTCATATAAATCCACTTTATTGGCTCATCATATTCCTATAATTGTAACAAGGATGAAATCTTTAATCATCGTTCAAGCACACATACATGGTTTTGGTTTGCTTGACCAGTAATGTCTGAGATTGTTGCCTTGTGAAAAATATGTCATCAACACAAAGGTGTTATGGTTAAACAACATTTTTTAGTGACGAGGCAACTTTTTGCCTTGCATAGTGTATGTACAAATAGTAGAGGTAGCAAATTATGATCAGGCTTGGATAAAATTCTTAGGAAGTATTTATTAAAAAACTAAAAGGGTGAAATGAATTATGCTTTCCTTATAAGTTAGAATAAAATTCTGCATTATACTTTTACAGAACTTCTCCTAGTTAATTTCTTCAAAGTTGACGTGATAAGTTGATTTTAATTTTTGGGAGAATACCAATTCATATATGGATTTTATCTTCTTGCTTTCTTTTTTACAAGTGTTTACGGAAAATTCATCTGAACAAGACTTAATTTGATTTGGTAATGCTTATGTCTTGATTGGTCAACGTTTCTGTAGTAATTTTTTTCTCTCTTTATGTTTTATCCCGGAAATTCTAGAAGAAATTTATATGAAAAAAGTTCAGTGCTGTACTGAAAGTATGTAGAATCCATTTTATTTTATTTAAGTTGATATATGATATTCATACCTGGAGTATCATTAGAGATCAAATTGAAAGAAAAGAAATTACTTTTATTATTGGATGGACCCTTCTTAGGTAATTTCATATTATGTAACTATGTAAACATGTAGGATTTCACCTAACTTAACTTGGCAATCTTGTTTCTGAAATTTATGCCAATTGACAGGACCAATATCTATGTGAATCCTGGAGTGGCTCCTCCACTTGTTGGTGGTTATGGGTATGGTTATGGTGTGCCCTTCTATGGTGGCTGGGGATGGTCTCCCTTTTCATTCTTTGCACCAGGTCCCAGTGTAGCTGTAGGCGTTGGAGGTGGATTTGACACTCTTCTTCTGTTTATGTTTCTTGGTGCTGCTGCTGCAGTTGTGAGGAGATTCTTTGGGTCAAGAAATGAAGATGGTGATGACTACTAGCGATATAGAAAGGATTTTAAAGGGAGTGTCAAATTAAGTCCATGTATAGAAGAATGGCAGAGTGACCAATTCATTAGTTTGATGTATTTTCAGATATCGTACTTCAAAGCAAAGCAGTATTCTGCTTTCTAATGCATTGGTTAAAATGCTTGTTACACAGTATGCCATGAAGCAATAGAGATACATTATACTCCATCACTCAAAGTTTTCATCTAATTTCAAAAGAATCAAGAAAATATGCAAGGTTTTACAAATTCACTATCTTTTTAACTATTTTTTTTCCTTTATGGATTTACCATACTACTGACAATGGTTTTCTTGGACACCTGATCCATTAGATCATATTGCTGCAAAACGGTAAAATGTAGAAAACATCTTCCAAACCCCATGATTTTATGAAAAACATTATTAGGTTGTCTAAGACTTAGACCACCACAAGCTCTATGATTTCGATCAATTTCTAAGAACACATTTAACTTATGATTTTAAAATAAAATAGTTAATGATATTTAATCTTGTATTGCAATAATAATTTATCTTTTACAAATCTAGCATAGTAGGGCAAAATAGTGGTCCTGATGCTACTAGTACTTTCATTTTTATTTCACATTTCATTTATTTTATGATTTAGTTATTCATAACAATAAAATTTGTATCTCAAGAGGTTAATCTAATCTTTTCTCATACTTGATCAAATCTTAATCTAATTAATATTAGATTTAAATAAACAATCACATCAAAATTTTAAGTCAAGTAAAATCCAGTTAAAGGTGATGATATTAACTAGAATCAGACTATTTACTTTTAAGGCCAATTCTTCTTGTACCTCCATATTTTTTTATTCTGCACTCTCATATTTCTCTTCCTCTATGTGCGTGCATGAGGAGACGATGGTGGTGTAGGAAGAAGCAACCTACTTTTAATATTAGTAAATTTCAAAAGTATTAGGCCCATGATATAACAACTTCTTTGGGCCGTATCCCTGAACTGACTTTACTCTCACTTTTATAAGGTTATATCTTCCACCATGCCTACTTCTTCATTCACTCATGCAAGAGTGCTAAAAAAATTTAAAATATCTATGTTTTAGATTTTTAGAGTGTGGAATATGAAAATATTTTTGCAGAATTAAAATAAAATTTTGGATCTAGAAGGAATTTAGAATACATTTCTAAATACATTTTGAATTTTTACATTATATAATTTATAATACTTTTTTCAGATTATCCAATTTAAAATTTATTCTTAAATTATACAATTTAAAAGTATTCTAAAAAATATAATTTAAAATATGTTTCCAAATTACATAATCTAAAATGCTAAAAGAAATATTGATTCAAAAGATAAAAAAAATTATGAATATATGATGAGACAATGATATATATAACACAATTTAGACATTTATTATAGTAGCCAACGTTTATTTATATTTAAGAAAAGTATATTATTATGTTAATATACGTTGACTACTATAATAAATTTCTAAATTGTTTAAAATTTGGTATACACCAGCTCTGTGACATGTAAGAAAATACTCAACTATGACAATATTAAACTTTAATTAAATGTTAGGAAGTAACTTGCACCTTAAACACAAATATTTTTCTTATGAAAAATAGAAAAAAATCTAACTCTAATTATAACAATAATACTGAATCATTGCATTATTAAAATATGATTTGAATAAAAAATTGAGCAAAGTGACTCTACCCAGAATTTCTCTAGAAAATTGACATAGCTTGATGTTCACTCTGTATACAATTAATGTAACCCTACGTTCACTTTTATTGTAAGATGATCTGATAGTAAAAAAAAATTGATATGAAGTGATTTATAATAAGCATCTTTTTCAATTAACCATTAGAGTTGAGAATAAATGAGCAAATAGCGGTGGCGTGTATGTGGTGGAGCACTAGGATTTCAACACAATAACACTGGTTTTCATCAACAATACTATTAAACAAACAGTACATTCCCTCCACTTTTCATTCTACTTTCTCGTATGTTTCGTACTATCTTCTCAAAACAAAATATATATTTTTATTAAAATATTTTTTAGAAAGTTAAAATATCTTGATATTTTTTTTTTAAAAATAGTTAAGAAATTATATCATAAAATAATTTCTGAAAACTTTATCTATAGAATAGCATGAAAAAAAAATTGTTATAATATCTTTTCACTCATCATAGTTAAATGAATATTTAAGTTTAAATATCGAATCCACAAAATTAACATTATACTTTACATAGCATCTTAGAAAAAAAAGATTAATTATACTATATATATATATATATATATATATATATATATATATATATATATATAATACATAAAATATTAGAAAAAGTTTCTATGAAGTTTAATTATGTTTATTTATTATGAAGTTTAATTATGTTTATTTATTAATATCTTTACTGTGATATGGACATTGCATGTATGAAGTTATAACAGTTCATTCATATTAGTTAACTTTCTTATTTCTGCTTAATGCATGAAGTTATAACAGTTCATTTATATTAGTTAACTTTTTTATTTCTGCTTAATGCATGACTTCTTACATTTGACCTTTTAACAACAGTGTTTTAATTTAAGTGATATAAATAATGAGTGAAGTCATAACATCTCATTTTATTAATGAATTATTATATCATGCACACCACACACCTATATCCCAACATAAGGGCATACCATTAGGTGTATCTTGCTTGAGCAACCTTATTTCTTCTAACTCCATGCTTTGTTTTGTAATCCTCTAACATTATATTTAGGTTTTCTTTTTGTATATTCTCGTCTAACAATAAAATCACTTATTAAGTGTTACATAACCAAGTGTAAAGGAGGAATATAAAAAAAAAATATAATAAAAGTCATTATTAGGGAGTTGGTAGAGGTAAAGTGAGATTATACTTATAAATAAAGGGTTGGAAAGAGAGGAAAGGAAAGATAATTGGATAGTGAAGTGAATAATGAGTCTGCCCTCCCTGGAAAGCCAGGAGAAAAAGGATTCTGTTAATGCTTCTACTTTATTGTTCTGTTCAAATCTGTTTATCTTTGTTCATATATTATTTTCAATTACCAACTCAAATACATTCTAAAATTTCTAAAATATTATTCAGTTACTCCTTTATCTACTATTTTATTATTATTAAATATCTTTACATTAAATTAACTACAAAAGTACACGTTTGTTTAGTATTAACACAAAATATGTGAAAAACATGTAAACAGGTGATGAAGTAAAATAACAGACAATAACTAATAGAAAAATTGATAGAGGCTCTATTAAAAATATCTAAATTTATTAGGGACTTTAATTTAATTAAGTGTAAAATAAATTAGTAAAAAGAAAATAGTCGTATATATATTTTCATTTATCCATAAAAAATAGAAATATAGTAAATGATGATTTTGTTTATATATATATATATATATATATATATATATATATATATATATATATATATATATATTTACTTTTAAATGTGATTAAGATTATTTTTTCTTCACAATAAGAATGAAAAAATTTTAAAAAATCAATAGAAAGAAAATTATAATAATTAGGTAAAGTTATCCTAAATTCCTGAATAGATAAATAAGCAGATTTTTTTTCCATAAAATTTTGTTGGTAATTTTTTTGTCTCATGATTAATGTAAAAATATTGGAGAATCGGTACTTTCATAAATAATAGGTTGGAAGAATGAGAAAGGGAGAAAGATTAGAATAACTTGGAAAAAAAAGAGAAGATAGTATTATTAATATAAAGATAATAATAAAGAAAGAGAGTGGCAACGCATTGGATCCAAAAGAAGAGAACAGATAAGGCTTCAAATTCCAAATGGGAAGATTCCTTTTGATCTTTACATATCCATTTCATGTTTTTTTTCGTATCTTAATGGTGGAAACACACAAAAATTAATGATCAGAACATGATGCATTGAATGTGCCAACTTAATTGGATGCAATCTTTTTTGTTTTTCTTTTGCCTCGTCAGAAAGAACAATTCTAAATATTTGTCTATTCTTTGTTAAATATAAAATATTTAATTTCTTTACTTTTCCATTATATTTATTTTTATTTAATTTTTTGATGAAATATTTAAATTAAAAGATATAACATTTCTATGTTAGTTTTTATTTTATTTTATTTTGACGGCTCTATCAATTATATCAGTTAAAGTATTAATCTAGAGTTTGGTAATTAATATTTTTATTCAAAATCTCATTATAGTCAGAAATTATAATAAAATAAATTATTTTTTTATTCAATCATTAAATTTTTTTTAATATTTTTAAATCACTAGTTAATAGTTTTTTCTAATGTTAAATATATAAATAAATGTAGTATTTTCTTATCAATCGAAAAAATGTTACACCCTTATTTACATTACTTAAACACATATGTGGAATAAAACATCAAAGGAAAAAAATATAAATTTTTTTTAGTTTATTAACATCCTTTACTCTTATATACACATGATCATTATAGATTTTAAACAAGCACAAAAAAAAAAAAAAAAAAAAAAGATAAACTAGAGACTTTTAAAAGATATTAAAATGATTCTAAATTTTCATTCAAACAAATTACAAGCATATCAAACTTTCATATTTCATCATTTACAGTGTATTAAACAATCAAATACATACAAATGACTCATTTAGTATCACTTATGTTAAAAATTTACTAACCTACATACATACAAACTTAACTATACTTCTAAAAGACACATGCTTTGAATTTGACTAAGAGATCTGCACTTGTTATATTACCTTTATTTTGTTATCTCCCAACACAACTACATGAACATATTAATTAAGTCCTTTCATATGATAGTAGAATTTTATAATTATATTAAATTGGGTACTTCATTTTTTATACATAAAATTGAGTAATTCATATTTGAATAAGAAGATATTAAACCAATTTGACCCACTTGCAACATTCTACAACATTTAACTACTAAACATATAATATATTTCACTTAGAATTTCACCCACACAAACTATATCATTTATCATACCCATCACTTTCAACAATTCACCATCTCATTCACACAATATATTACTAACTAGTAATGTCTATAATAAATATTAACAATGTTCCAAATATAGAATTATTGTAACAAATATTTAAAATTTATTATCAGATATAGTATTCATATAAAAATTCAAAACACTTTGAATATTCTCAAACAACATATAATCATTGCACAAACTTAATATAACCATTGCACAAACTTAATATTGTGACCAAGTCACATCCATAATCAAAATCATCTATTCTAAGATTCTATCAAAATTATAAGTAGTTTATGTGACCTTTATAACTTGCTTAATCATGCTTAAGTTATCAACTTTACTTTCACAAGTAAAACTTATACACAAATCAATTTCATCAACAATCTAAACATATCATGACGTTCCTAAATTAATTAAGATTCATCTACCCTAAAAATATTATATGTAAAACCTTAATCATAAGCAAGCATCCCATAAAACCAACTCAAAAAATGACAAAGAAAACTTACTGAAAAACAACTTTCTATTAGACAAAAGTGTTTTATTTTTTATTAAAATCTCTAAGGTAAACTCAAATCTATGAAAAGATGAACAATTATTAGGGAAATCTATAAAGAAATCAAACGAAACCATTTTAAAGAGATAATATTTTTGTGAAATAAAAAATTTGAATTATTAATATTTTTTATTTATAACTTTTTTAACTTATGGATACTTCATTTTATTGAACCACTCCTGATTGGGTCCTCATATATTCTTTTCCATATTTCTTTGATTCTGAAAAGAATGAGATTAAATATAAATTTTCATCTTTATATCCAATAGTCGGAAAGAAATATGAAAAAAAATATAAGAAATCTTAGTTATGTCATACATAAATAATTAAAACTTCAATAATTTAAAGAAGGACATCAGTTTATTTTATTATTTTTTGATATACACATAACTTTTTTAATTAGTAATATGAAGATTCGAATAAGAGAAAAAAAGTATATATCAAACTGAATTGTTGTAGCAATAGAACAGATCCAAGAACTGATTAATGATATTGTGCCAAAATATGACACGTCCTTATTTAACCACTATTACATGAGATTAATAAAGTAGTCACGATGCTTATCGGATACATCAACATGAAGCAAAGAGCTAGCTCCTGTTGGCCTCAATTAGTGAAAAGGAAAGGAGTCAATTGCTTCCTGAATCAGCAAAGTAAAGGCATGTTAGTGAAGCCCCCTTGAAAAATGGCTAAGCAACAAATGACCCCAAAAGAGGTTAAATCACAAAGTGACCATTAGATCCTCTCCAATCTACTTCAACTTAAAAACAACATGATAAGAGTACTCAGAAATGACAACCATCTGCATGGTTGGGTTTTTTCCACGCGTCACCACCGTACATCTTGGACCCATATCTCATACAACATTTTCTGGCCATACCTTATCACAACCCATGTGTGAATGTGACATTCTTATGAATCTATGGATCATGACTGCACTTAATGTGGCAGCCATTCGTTGAAACCCAAGTAACTAATTTGAAGTGACCAATTATATTTAATCTCAGTTTTTTTAATACCTTGGTCCCACGTGATGAATCCTCAGAATGAAAATGTGCTCGAGATTGAGATCCTATACATTAGATAATATTATCTTGGGTAGGTGCACCTTTAGATTAGTTAATTATTGTAATTTTTTTAACCATGTTTTCTTATAGTTGAGAAAGTAAATTAAATTAATTACTTGATACACATCTAGACAGGGATGGGGACAAATAGAAGGCCGACAAGGACCCGCCTCTGGGTACGATAATGGGCAAATAGTTAAGACTTAATAATATAGAAAATTGACAAGACTTAAAGGTATCAAGAATCATGAACTAATTCAGATAGAAGCCAAGAAAAGAAAAATAAGAGAACAAAACAGCAATTTGGTGATGAGAAAGGCTTATGCGTCAAGCGACTGTGTGTTATTTGGATTTATCTCGAGAAAGGAATCTATTATGGGTTTTTTATGATAATGATTGATGAGATAAGTCTAATAAATAAAAGGAGTTTCAGTAGTAGATATAAGCTTGGGTGACATTTACATCCAATTATTGTAAAAGGTTAAAATGCTTTGGTTCATATTGCATCTGATATAATGGTCAAGATTGGTCAATGTGTTGGCATAGTAAAGTTAGAGTTGTGGGAGAATCCAAATCCAGAATTGAAGTGAAATTAAAGGACATGTGGATAAGTGTGGTGGTGGGTCTGTTGTCTTAGAGTTGTGCCTTGGTGGGGCTACAACGCGTGCCTTTCCTGATCCAAGTTCAAGGAAGCTATTGCAAGTTGAAATATAGGACACACTGTTCTTTAATCATGCATTGCATATAATATATACCCTTAATATTTCTATCATTTTCTTATGCATGAGTTTATCTTTTTTAGTATTAGCAAAATCAGGGTTTACTTGGAACTTAGTAAAATAGACTCAAAAAAAAGGTTGTTTGAGTTATTTATGGGTAGGTCAGAAGTTATTCAATTAAAACATCACAAAGGGAATAATGTTCAGCAATAAAGTTGGTGATTCACACGAAGGTCATGTGTGATATGATATTCTTCACTCCCACAGAAAAACGAAAATAAGAAAACGAAACGTAGACCTAACCAAACCACCAATAACAGAGTTCAAGGAACAGACCTTAAATAATAAGGTAAATATTACGGTATAGTAATTATCAAGAATTAAAAATATTTTTTTTAATTCTAAAATATCTGTAGTATATTTTCATTGTAGTTTAACAGTGAACGACAGTAGGAAGAGAATCTAATTTTTGTGTATATTTAAAAATAGAGTTTAAAGGTGAAGGAAATAACTTTTTTTATTGTGATGCGATGACGTTGACAATATTTTTGGAGAACAAACTCATTTGAGTCAAGCTGGATATAAAACTCATCTTTGATTCTGACAACTTTCGATGTCCACCACCAGTTTGTGTCTGCTAGCAGATCTTTCTGGTGTGTAAAGAGAATAATAATAACAGATAATTTTAATAGAAAAGGGACAATATAATCACATAGGACTCTTCAACAAAATGGAAAGCAATCTCACATTTTTCAGTGTGGGCGTTTTGTAGAATTCACAAGATATTGTGAGGTCATTTTTGGTATGTATTCTGAATTTGTTTATTTCGATGCTAATAAATTAATCAGAAAATTTTGGTATGTCAGAGGAATTACTTTTCAATTTGAATAAAAATTCATTTTCTAAAATTTTGATTAATGCTTTCCCATTCAATCTCCTCCCAGACAAGATATGGGATTATGGGTGGTATATTATTAATCTTCACGCGTGTTCTTCATCTATTTGCTAAACCTATTTTTGCATTTATGGCTACACTATTTGAAACTATAGAGTAATCAGACAGAAACTTAACAAATAAGAGACAAAGACAGGCATGCCCACATATACGATGAAAGGAGATTTTAAGTACCAAAATCTATGCATTGCTAAATAATCACACTCATGATTTGGACAAATATACACGTGTGTGGTTCTGATTTTTCAGGATCAGAATTTTGAAAGCTAGGAAGCTTGTAAAGTTTAGGTGTGTGGTATTTCTTGGCCTTCAGCTTTTAAGGGGAAAGTGATATTTGTTCACTTGTCCGAGTCTTCAGTCTTAACTGCAATGTCTTGTTTTAATTGTTTATTCACAAGTTGTTAACAAATATTCTTACTTCACTTTGATGATCAGATTAGATTGATATATCCTAATGGTTTTTTAATAACAATAACACCAAGAATTAAAAAGAGACAATAAATGCATAGAATCATTAGATATTGTTAACTCTCGTTTTAAAGCTATATATATTACTTGATTTAATAACAACTATACAGGGTTGTTTGATGTGATAATATATTATAGTACAGTTCTTTTTTGACAAAAGATCCACGTGTTTTTATCAAGAAAATAATAACTAATCTTTAAATGGTAGGACAACTACAGAAGAGGGGACATCTATTGAATGCATTATTAGGCCACTTTCTGTTTACACTATTAAATGCATCTTTTTTCAAGGTATTAGTATACAATATCGTTATGACCAGACACATAAAAGTTATCAATGACTTCTTAATCTTCAATCAAGGTATCATTTCTTGCTTTTTTCATCGAGAGCAAATATAACAAAATGAGATGACTGTGGGAAATAAGCATATAATTTCAAATCCTTGCTGCCAACAGAAATCAGAGTTACAAATCTGATGAAATCCCAAGCACAACAGATAGTTTGAATTTCCAAAACCAAGAATGTTTAAAGTGAAAGAAGTTCTGGTGGTATAGTAAAGAAGCACTAACTTTCATTGCTCATGCATATCTTGATTAAGTTCTGCAAGACCTTGTCTGGAATATCTTGTTCACTGGCCTACATTGGCTCACGTTGAGTGTCATTTGTTTTTATTATTATACATCATTGTGGTCCCCCTTTCTTCTACATATCCTATTACAGTAAAGCAACGATATGTACAAAATACAATCAACTACAGTAAATGTTAGCATTATACTAATACAAAAATGTTTATATATTATAATATGAACACACACATCTCTCTCTCTCTCTCTTTCTAAATATCACATAGTCACTCATACACAAACAGACATATTGCTACTCCAGCTTTTCTCTTGCCTCCTTGCCTCACAGCCTGTCAAGCCAGAATTATTAAACTCATGATTACAGTTTTAAATTTGAGCTGTTATTGCTTTGTTGTTTCTTAGTAAAGGGTTGAATGGTTCTCATATGCCAAGAGATTTGATGCTGTCAATGAGCTTTCTCCTGATTCCCCAGGTGCTGCACTCTTTGGATTGATCCGTCCTTTGCCTTGGGAATGATTCAAGGAGACTCATGACACAATTGGCCCTTTGTAATGTTAGAATTGGTCTTGTTTCTAAGGCTCATTTATGGGTATAAATGCTGGCATGAGAGAAGAACATGTTCAATGACCTTCATCACAGAAAGCTGCTATTTTGGTACTTCTTATTACAGGTACAGGTACTAGATAACAGCACACAAATATATGTTTCCACTAACTTGAATTACGTACAAAATCCTAATGACTTTAGTTATTCATATTTTCTTGATGTGAGAAGGTCTGGTGTTGCAGTTCTGACTTCTGAGATTCAATGAGTATTTATTTCATCACGTTGAAGTCCATCTCTTTTGTTAGTTTAAAATTTGTAATAGCCATGGAAATGATTATGATTTCAATTATCCAACCTTGGTGGTACATCGAAAGTTTCCAGAATAACATAAAAAGGAAAATAAGTTGACTCCTTTGCACATGTGATCTTTGAGTTGTAGTGAATTCTTTCTAGTTCCTATTTACTTTAGCTTCACTGTACATAAAGTTTGGTTGTTGTCTTTGGAATAGCTGAAAAGAGGGTAGCTTTAAAAGAAACAAGGATAAGTGGACACTTTTGTGAGGCCAGTAGGGGATGAGAAGCACTGTTATAGAGCTTATGGCTAGTGATGCTTTCATCATACAATCACAGACCCACATATTAGTTGGTTTCACTGTTGCGTTGTTCATGTTACACGCTGCATCCGTGTCCCAGCAATGTTTGATTGCACGTTTGAACATTGCAATGCATAATTCTCTTGGTCCCCTCTTTCTCTCTCTCTCCACTTTTGGGTGCTAAAGTGAGACTCCCTGTTTTGACAAATTATCTCACAACATAAACAAGAATCTTCACTATATATTGCCTGCATTTGTGCACCAAAAAGGGCAGTGACAGAATCTTGCAGGATAATGTCAGCTTATCATGACTGGCCGATCCTGTTGAATTTTCATTTCAATTTCTTACCATGTGTCAGGTATGCTTGCCTACAAATGTGGGTTTCAACAAGTCCGAAATTATGAGTTTGCAGTTTCAGCCAACCCTTGCTGTTTAGATATTAAATAAAATTCTCCAACCTCGGCATAATTGAATTTTGTCCCCACCTTCACATTTTAGCTTCAGAGATCATAACCGCATTGCTTAGCCTAAAAAGCAGAGAAAGGAACAAGACATGTTTTATTCATTATTACTTCTCTCAAGGATTTTCTCATTAAAAGGAAATTTTCTAATTGTTGACTTGAGGCATTACCTTACACCAGCAAGGTGTGATAGAAAAAAGTTGAAAAAAGATTAAACATTTTTTTTTTCTTTTTTTCAGGCATGGGAACCAAAATTGAATATTCCATAAATCTTCTGGCAGCCATAGTAGACAGCGCCAACTTAGCTGTGGGTGGAGTGGATGTCTGGGAGCATTACCAGAACAAGAATCAAAGGACTGAAATCAGAAAACTGCAAGGTCCCATGGATAGGAAGCTTGACAGAAAAAATGTAGAGTCCATCAAAAAGACAATGCAGATGCATGAGGACATCTTCAAACACCAGGTATTCTGATGATGTTGTATGATTGAACTTTTCATCTTAACATTTACAAAATTCATGTTGCAACAAAAGTTGCATTCCTTGAAAACCATAATCATATGGTCAATCAAGTGTATTAGGCTTGAATTCATGAGCATTAGAGATTGAAGGAGAGAGCCTTTCCATTTCAGTGGCCTTTCTTTTTCTTTATCTTTGGAGGCCGCAACACTACATTTTGTGTGTAGAATGACAATACTTTGATGTCAAGATCAGTGTATGATGATGAAGTCCTTCTTCCTTGACATCTTATCTATGATCAATTTGCATTACTCTGAACTTCATTTATTATTTATTACCAATTCCAAGAAGCCACTTTGGCGAAAGTGAAAAAACATGATGATCAGCAAGAATTGAATCTCTTACAAGTTGGCAATTATGAGAATTTGGAATATGCAGGTAAGAGAGCTACACCGGTTATACAGTGTGCAAAAGATGTTTATGGATGAGCTGAAAAAGGAAACTAGACAGCAGAGATTTTGGCACCACAAGAATGAGATAGATGTGAGCCATCCACATTTGATCAAACCGCAACATCAAACGACACAGATTTCACACAAGCCTGATTTGCATGTTCAAAATTTGAGAGAGGATCTCTGGTCAAGAGAAAAGATTAGAAGCTTGTCAGACACCATAGAGATGCAAAGAGGTTTTGATCTTGAAAGGCCTGCTGAGGAGGACATTTTTTGTGAAGGGCGTGGCTTTGATGAAGGTGAGGCAGGGCCTAGCTCCCACACTGCGTTTCAGAGTTGTAAAATAAGTACTACTAGTGGCTATGATGAAGAAATGGAAGTGGATCTGACACTAAGTATAGGAGGTAGTCAAGTTAATAACACTTCTGAATTACCTCAATTAGCATGCTCAAACTCAACCAGTGGGAAAACTTGGAAGCTAAATTCATCTGCCTCCTTCAAATCAGATAGAACAGGAGAATACAGTGACCCCACCACCCCAATGAGTAGCACCACTGTCACATTTACTCGGGAAGGAAAGGGGCCACATTGGCTTTCTCAAGGTCTAAAGCTTAAATAGCACTATAACTTGTTTGTATCCTTTCAACCATACATGGACCACCGAATTTATATGGTTCATGCATTCAGATTCCTAGATTACTTTCTACTTTATTCCAATAATAAACAAATACCTTATACACCCACTTCTCACTGTCCTTTGTATATAGATAGTACCTAATTTGCCGTGCTTTTAAAACTATTTTCCTTCTCAACATTCTAACCCAATTATGCTGCTGTAAATGTTGCACTGAGTATTTAAGTATAACATAATATGCATTCTCAATAGACTAATAAACTCAAAGGAGTCTCAGTAATTGGTCATCATTCTGTCTCTTTCAAACAGAACAGTCACCATATGCAGTTGGATTCATCTTTTTTTGTGTGATACAGTGCATACACTCTTATGTAAGATAAATTTTGAAATAGACAAGGTTGACTGATACTTTTGATATTTCAATTTATCCATCAAAATTAACAAGATTTTTTTTAGTTTCAATTAGAAAAAATAAGGACCTCTGTTTTTCCTCTTTAAAGAACAAATTATAACTGTCTTTCATTCAATGCTTTGAAGCTCAAAAACTAAGTGATGTGGGGTGAAATAATTGTGATGTGTAGTGGGTAGGTTGTAGTCCTCAGCATCTATTGGCCCTTCACATCACATGTTTCATGCAATGAATTGAATTTTTTTTCCGTACCGATATGGGGCTCAGGCTGAGTACGGCACTTTAAGCGCCCACGTATATTTTTGTGCTTATTTTTTAGAAAACAAATTACATACTTTTATCTTTCTTACTCAAATTATTATTATTATTTATCTATTCATTATGTGGGAAGTGGAAACACTAATTCTTGAATAAGATGGACGTGATAAACTTTCAACTCATTAAAATTTATTGAAATTAAATAAATAACAATAATTTTTTTTTTCATAAATATAAAAATTAATATAATTTTATAAATATTAGAAGTTTAGATAAGAATTATATTTTTATGTAAATACTTACAAATATCATGAAAAATGTAACAAATACGGATGGCGTTTACACTACTTATTAAATCATTTTTGTAATTAGAATGAGTTTGTTTTTTGAAAAAAGAAAAACATCTTTGAAACAATAGTTGATCTTAGGAATTAAAGTTGAGATTATGCATTGAGTTAGAAATTTCTCATATACTTGAATGGAATTATTTATTTATTCTTAATTTTACCAAGCTTTTCATTTTTTTTTTAAATTTTTTCATAATTGTATAAAAATGTTGAACTTTACTATTTTTTGTGGATAAGACCATATTCTATATTTTACTCATATTACAATTGAAACCAATTTGATTCAAGGGAAAAACCCATTCTAAAATCAGTGACAGGTCTTAAGAACTAAGTCTAAATCATACTTTGGACAAAAAAAGTTCAAAATTGACTTTAATTATTTCGTTGTTCTGATCATTATTTATTTCCTAATATTATTTTTAGTAATCATGTTGATCTAATCTTATTTTCCAACTAAAACCTCTCATTTTTTTATTACATTATTTTAAAATAATTGCATAAAGGAAATGAACTTTATTAATAATTTGACCTTAGTTTTACTTAATAATTTTTCATAATGATCAATTCTTTTATTTATTATATTTATATAGAAAATACTATACTACCCACCTAAGATGAAGTATCTCACACAAGAGCTTCTCAAAATACATTTCATATAGAGGAATAATGTTAACACTGGTAACAGTAATTTACATTTATTTTAGACTTAAAAATAATATTATTTTTTCAAATATAACATTTTATTATAAAAAAAACATGAAATGAGTATAATTTTGGAACAGTAGTGTTAAAATATCTTTATTCCTTCATATATTAATTTTAACGGTGTGATAGCAAGATCTTTCCTAGCTCCCTTATATAGGCTTGAACGTCCATGGATGATGCATCTATAGGATTTGGTATCTAAACCTTGGGTAGGTTATTCCTATAACCAAAAATAATGACATGGGTCAAAAACATGAGATTTTCCTTAAAGAGTTTTCTTAATTTGATGAAACTCCTGTTCTAACTTCTTACCTTATTGTTAGTCAGCACTCTTTTAGAAACTTCTTGTATGACTTTGACTTTAACCATATTCCTTGTTACTATTCCTCTCGTGTATGTCTTAATTCATGATCTCACAAGAAATGACACTATTTAACCTTTTTTTTTTTTTTAACAGCCCTACCCTATTTAACCTAAAATACTATTATCCGAAGGTTATAATTGGATGAAAGACAAAAGAAAAAAAAAAGGACAATAAGAAGTCAGTTTGTTTAAGTTTTTTTTATAACTAAAAAATCACTTTGTTTTAAAAGATAATCATTTTTTTTGTTTGTTACGATGAAACATCATAAATCTTAATAATAAGTTATTTAAACATTTTTTTTCATAAAAACAATTCCTTTTTTATAAAATGATTTTTCTGATCGTAAATAAACATAAATGAAACTTTTTTAAAATCTATAAAATGATGACTAAATTATTTCATACTAGAATCACATATTTTTAATCTTTAACAAATCAATCAAATCTAATAAAGGGGTTCTATTTTATTGAAAAGAAAAAATTAAAAAAATAATTTATTCAATACTTTTATTTTCCAAAAACATTAGGCATTAATTGTACAGTGCTCATGTGACTTGAAGCAAAGAAAGGGGCTCTGAGAACTCCATTAATTATTAATACAATAATGAATTATCAAATATGCATAATTGAAACAAGCTCAAACTCAAGCCGTTGTAGACTAAAAAAAGTTCGTACAAACTCCAAGAAGAAATGATGATGATTAAGATAGCATAGTAGTAGTTTTTCTAGTTGGGCCTGGTGCAGTCAAACCTAATGTCACCTTGATTTCCAGTTTTAACACCAACCCTTCCCAACTTGGTAATTGCATCAATAAAAGCTTTCTCAAAAGCTCCTTCATTTGATGCAAACAAGTTGACTGTGGCCTTTGACCTTGCATCTGTGAACAGTACCTGATCAGAGGTGAAGAGACCCTTTCCTTGCTGCAGATTCTTAAAGTATTGGTTGTCAAACTTTTGAGGCGTGACAGGGTCCATGTTTATGGCAATTCTAGGATCAACCTTTAAGGGGCACATCTGTCTAAGATCAAAAGCATATTGTAAATTTAGCGATGGATCGATTCTGCCTCTGGGGCTGAAGTTGTAGATTCGTTTTGAGAAGCGGTTGCAGTGAGAGAACCCAATTGTGTGCGCACCTAACATAATAACACACACATATTAAAGTTACATCAAACTATATCTAAGATTCCTTAGTCGTATGATTGCATAAAACAGTGAAGAAAATACCTGATAATGCAATCATATCTGTCTGAGATAGGCCATTAAAGTTGAACATGGAATTGAGCTGATCCAAACTGAAATCAGGGTGAGGAAGATGGCGTTGAACACTTCCAATAGTAGATATTCTACCATCACGCCTTCCCAATTCAACATTATAAAATGGTCCTCCTGCCTACAATGTTATGCACTTGTTACTGTTAGAAAATGCATTGTCACACAGTGTACATTCTTAATCTGCATGCATGGCTAGTGTTGGATCAAACGGTTTAGAGGTAAAGTAATACATGCAATGCAATTATAAAGAAAATGCAATCATACCAAATTTACAACATCCCTAGTAGCCAAAGCGAGTATATCAGCACAGGAGACTTTGTTTCGGCACTTGGGGTCATTATCAACAGCTGCCTTGGCCTTAATCACTGTGTCAAAACCATCCCCAGCAAGAGATATGTCATCAGGGTGATCCTTTTCCGAGTTACTATTTGCAAGCATGATTGAAGCATCACAACCCTGTGTGCACAACAACAGATTTGTTATCACCTTACATACACAAAATAGTCAACACTAAAAAATAGCTAAAATTTTCATTACAGTTTTTATGATTATTGAGTTCAACTCCAAAGCTAGGTCGTGAAGTTATCAAACCAGGCTGAGTTAACAAAACGATGAAAGTGATGAAGAAGGTGTACACACCCTGACAAAGCAATCATGGAAGTAGAGTCGAAGAGTAGCAGGAGCAGTCACAAAAGTCTGTTGGAACTTCTGTGCAACCGCAGAGCGTACCAACTGCTCCACATTGGGGCATACGTTTTTGTAGAAGCCAGGAGTGAGTTGAGCTGAGCTTATAGTGGTACTAGTCAAGAGAAGAACCAAGGAGAAGAAGACAATGTTAGGAGTTTCCATATTACTACATCTTGTATTTTGCTTGGTTCCAACGTCTATGTGATGTATCCACTTATATATACTCAACATGACCCCACTTGAGCATCAGCAACAAAAAAATATGTAGTTGATAATTAAATAGTTAAATAATTAAATAAGAAGATAAAATATATAATTGGAGAATGATTGATGAGAGAAACAACAAAGGTCTATTTCATGGACAGTCTGGCATTTGATGTAAGTAACCGTGATATTGTTGTGAAAGAGAGGATAATGGAGGCGACATTGACTCTGAGAATGCTTTAAAAGTGGAGGCTAATTATAAGTTGCGTGAAGCATCTAAGTTTTGTTTAGTATAATCTACGGATGGATGAGGCTGTTATATATTATTAGCATCAATTTTATAATGACAATAAGGAATGGTAGGTGTGCACGACCAAGGATAAGCATGTTACTAGGGAAGAAAGAGTTTTAGTTTATGAACTGACATGAAAAAGCTCTTTTTTTTTCTGTATTTTATGTCAAAGAGACATTCATCTTGGCATTATTCCTCAAATAATTTTTGAAGTTTTATTTGCTAATCAGCATTAACAATCTTTTTTACAGGAACTGCTTAAATGAAAATCTAATTTTAACTGAAAAATAATGCTAAATATACTTAATGCAGCACTTTTTTGTTATCTTATCTCTTGTCTTTCAAATGAAATCAGACTTAGACATTAATGTTGATTTAGTTTGAGAGAATGTCTAGTTTGTTGTTTGTCATTAGCACACAGCCAACTCAATTGCATGTGATCATATGCGTGTAGACTCATCTTTCCTAACAACTCCCCTTTCCTTAGGAAAAGATCCCTTCTTTCAAATTTCAAACCAAGCAAACTTTTATTTATTGTTTATTTAAAACCAGCCAATCCCTACAGTTACATTTGTCAATCCCTGCAAAAAAGCAATCTTATACACCAAAAGCTTAATAACTCTACTAACGTTAATATCTGCCAAAAAGTGAACTTGTTTGGTAGTATGTGATCTCTTTATTATAGTTTTGTTCTTTCCTACAACATCATTATCTAGATCAAAATATCATTTTTTTACTCTTTCTATTAATGTATTATATGTAACATGCTTCCCATGTCTAATTGCAAGATGCAAATAATCAGCTTCGATTTGCTATAATATTTTACTATTTTTCATTTTTCAAAGTTATGGGGCTTATTCAATATTCAGTATGTACTTTTCTTCCCCTCTTTCTTTCTTCCACGCTAGTATCCTATTACATACATGTTTCGTGAGTTTCCTATATCAACGCCTGAATCTCTCTTTTAAAAAACACCAAGAAGTAAAACAGTAGCAAAAATAAAATCTTTTTTTTTGTTTTCTAAGTCAATCTTTCCCAGGCCCAAAATGCACCTCAATTTTGACCACTTAAGAGACGACTTTAACAGATTTAATTTTTTTGTCAAGTAGAATTTAGTATTAGTAAGCACTGGTACCAGCTAGATTATTATAATGTGTCAAAGAAAGTAAAACTGTTATTAAATTAATGTTGAGTTTCATTGGTTATGATCAGAGAGTAGCAAGGAGAACTATTTTTAAGAAAAATTTATGTGAATTGGGTAATTGTTGTTTTTCTTTTTCAATGTTTCTTAAGCAGTAAAGTTATGGACTATTATTTGTGATTGAATATTTTTTTAAAAAAATTAATTTCATCATAGTTAAAGATCAAAGGAAAATTAGAGCACAGTTCTCATTGGCAAAAGTTATATATATATATATATATAACTTTTGCCA
>Ga0209700_103628_pt1 | contig 29229 bp, 18 predicted proteins | sample SiratroredBW_FD_187528 | JGI IMG/M metagenome (GOLD analysis project Ga0209700, IMG submission 187528) | Root nodule microbial communities of legume samples collected from California, USA - Siratro red BW (SPAdes) (version 2) | ecosystem: Host-associated > Plants > Roots > Nodule | place: USA...
CAAAAAAAGTTAAATAGCAGAACTTAATTTTTTCCTTAATGAACAGTGTGAAAATATTATCCCATTTTTCATTACTATTTTTTTTTTTTTTATTTTTATTTTTTTTTCTTTTTTTAAAAAAAAAAAAAAAACTACAGACTCTATCATTTCTCCTTTTTTCAAAAATTTTATCTAAATTGATACCTCTCTCAACAAACCTTTAACCGTTAGTCTCTATTGTTTTAGAGAACGTTATTGTTGTTTTACACTAATTTTCCTCAATCTCTTTCTCTATTTTTTTCACTTCCTCTCACTAGTTTTCTGTGTTTCTTATTTGATTTCTCATTCCTTTGTTTTACAATTAGTTATCTTCTCATTTTTCTTTTCTTGCCAACATTTTGTTGCTTATATAAGAAGTACAAAAATAAAAATTTACTTTACTAATATAACATTACACTGACAGTTTTGTAAATATATTTTTTTCTTATTTTGGTTACCTTTGTAATTGCTGAGAAAGTAGATGTTGCATTAATTATACAATAAAATTGATATAGTATCTACTTTCTATTCTTAATATTTTTCAGCTTAATTAGATGACTGTTAGCTTTCTTACGACTTGTATTGTCTTCTCATGAGCTCAATCCTTCCGTTCCTTGACCAGTTTCTTAGAAACATTTATTTGATGCAATACAATTATTATCATTGAATCGTTCTTATCTTATACCACAAACTCCAAGTTTTCATCAATATTTAGATTATAAAATTACTCTGCAGAGTTTAAGTCATCCTTGTCATTCATATTGTGAGAGTCACGAGGAAAATCACCAAGGATTGCAATCATAGAAATAGATGAAGAATTAAATTTTGAAATAGTGTTAATCCTAGGAAATTTTCTTTACTGGGACTACACCTATTTTGAGTTAGTGTTATAATTGTTAAGAAAAACTGCAACATTTCTTTTCAACGAATAAATCATTGCACGAATATTAAAGCCTATACCTTATTTGATAATTACCTACCATTAGGCTCATCTAGTTCAACAAAGTACTTATGGAAGAGAGATATTGGAAAGTCCCAGATCACCTCCCTCATCTATTTACTTTAATAATTACTTCTATTTTACAGTTATTTAGCAACCAAAATTTAATTTGGTGACTATTTTAGTCACAATTAACGGTCGTTTCATATGGTAGCTAAAACTTGGTCTTTAAATAACTTTTTTCTTGTAGTGTAAGTGAACTACTAGTGTCATATCCCATCCTGAAGATCTATTGTGACAATCTTGGTGTAGTTTTATAAGCTTCTAATTTTGTGATGCATTCAAGAACATAAAATTTTGAGCTTAATCTTTATTTTGTATGATAAAGTTCTGCAGGAGATATTCAAATGATACACTTATCAACTCAATATCAAATTACATATGTTTTTACTATCCACTTTCTACACTTCAATTTGAAAATTTAGAAAAAAAAAAAAAACCTTATATTTACTGCTTCCATGGACATAAGTTTGGGGATGTAAAAAAACAAATATAAAATTAGTTAGGTTGACCTTTTAGATTAACTTTTATTTTTAATTTTCAGCCTATATAAAGTCTTTACTCTTTTTAAATAACATCAAACTTTTATAAAAATGTTTTCTTTTTTTTCTATTTTGTTCTTCTTTCTCCTCTCTCATTTTCTTTCACATATCCTCTTTTAGCTCGATTTACATAACTCATTCATGAAATAGAATATATTAGATATATGATTTGCTTTTATTTGTTTTCTCAATGCCTTTTGTTTGAAAGTTTTCTTACCATAAAAAAAATATCTCCTAGGGTGTTTGGCAAGCCAAGTTGTGACTTCGAAAACTAATAAAAAGTTATTGAAAATAATAAGAAAAGATTCACCTACAGAATATTTTCAAATTAATAAGAACAAAGAAATTATTTATAAGAATTGAGTAATACTCTCTTTGGATTAATGTGTATTTATAGGCATTTTTGGATTTGGACTGAAGCATTAAAAATATATTCAAAATAAATAAGAGATACATTTAATTATTAAATATTTGTTATTCAATATTTTTTTTAATTGAGAAAAAAAAATAGTATAAATAAATAGCACAAAGGGGTGACACATCCTGTTTACAAAAAGAACACAATAAGTAAAATAAGATCAGTGTTTTTGCCCACCATAACCAAGGTGCCATCACTACTCGAAATTGTCTTCCCTAACCCTTCAAGATCAATCTCGACTAATAAAGTGCCCAAGCCTAGAACAACAACACCTAGATAGTGTATATTAACATAAAATACAGTCCTAGAGCAAGTCAAAAGTCCCATCTATTATAATTGGCCAACAAAATCCTACATATGTCCATCTGTTATTGTTGCTGCTTGATTTTATTCATGTGCTCCCTATTTGCCGCTAACCTCGATATTCCTTTGTGTTCACTTACTTTGCCTCTTATGACATAAGTCCCACAAACCTATCTAACATTAAAATTTGTACCAGGAATTTCATCTATTTTAAGTATCTATAAGCACATTAAGACCACACCATTTCTACTAATTTTTAGCTTATAGATCTTAAACAAATAATTGAATTAAGACACCAACCAGAATACCAGAATTGTGAATTCCTGTACGTGCATGTTATCCATGCCCAAGTTTTTTCCTGCACAGGAGTAAAAATTTCCAAAACATCCAGAACCATGTTACTAAAAACTATATTATTTCTATGAATCCAAACATTCCAAATGACAGCCACCCAAACTATTCTCCATACACAGTTACCCTTTCTATTTAAAATATTTAACTCAAATGCTAAGAAGTGCTCCCTAACTATGTTTTGGTGCACAAACTGAATCCCTGCCTAAGTATCACACAAATACCATATCTTGCTAACAACCCTACATAATAGAAATAAGTGGTTAACAGATTCATCTCTTACACCACACATAACACATGAACTCTCATTTATATGAACACCTCTTCTATGTAATTTTTCATAAGTTCCCGACTTATTATAAAACGCTCTACAAGCGCACGCTTGAGTTATGGGCATATGTCCAATAATTTAACAAAAACCTTCCCCTTCATCCCTTCTGCATCAAGTTTGTTCCTTTTGCATACTGACTTTATTGTGTACTCCCCGCCTTTATCTCCATTCCAAACCCGCTCATCATCTTTTTCTCTTTGAATTTCACAGGTCTGAATTTGATTCAAAAACTATTCCAAATGATGTTTCTCCCACTCAAAATAGTTCCTTTACCAGGACATCCTCCACTCCCAACTGTTCTTATTCCATCCTCCCATATATCCTACCTTAGTTCCCTTTTTATTAGAAATTGAATACAATATGGGATACAACTCTCTTAATGGAATATTTCCTACCCATTTGTCTCCCCAAAGCAATATTTTATTGCCCTTTCCAATCTTTCAACTCCAATTTTCATCAAACCAATTCCCTAACTGGTCCTTTCCACACACACTTCTTAAATCATTCTACCACTTAGTCTCATTTGGATGGCCCCTAGGTTCATCTAGACTCTTCCACGATTCGTACTTGGAACCTAAGATGTCTCGCCATACACCCTCCCCTTCCTTTTGAAGTCTCCACTTCCACTTGCCTAAAAATACCAAATTGAAACATCTAAGATCTTTTACTCTTAATCCACCTACTGATTTACTTTTGCAAATAATATCCCATTTCACCCAAGTCATTTCCCTTCCCTCTCTTCCCCATCTCCAAAGAAAATCCCGTTGTATTCTTGTGATCTTCTACCTAACCCTCTACGACAATTTAATTATGGATAGGTAAAACAAAGTCAACACAAATAATACCGATTCAATCAGTATTACCCTTCCAACTAACACAAGATGTTTTCCCTTCCATCGAGTCAATTTTTTTTTTTTTAATTTATCTATAACATCTCTCCAAAAATTCAATTTTCTATGGTTTCCTCCTATATGTATCCCAAGATAGGTAAATGATATTGACATTAGCCTATAATTCAGTATAACATAATACCTCTATCTCTAACCGATCCACTCAAATCTCTTCTATTTTACTTTTGAGAAGATTTACTTTTAAACCCGAAGCTAGCTCAAAACATCTAAAGATACTCTTAGCAATCAATATATTTGGTGTATTAGCATTACAAACATTGTATCGTCTGCATATTGTATCACAATATATTTCAATTAATTATTCCTATATAAAATTCCAAGTTATATGATTATATCTAATTTGATTGAATTACATTTTGATTAATTGAATTTTGTTTTATATCATTATATATATTTCTTATATCTTAAATAAGTATAGAAAGCATTACCAACTCTATCCATAGTTTTGGAAGTAATTTATGAAAAAAAATGTTTCTAGAGATTTAATCAATAGTTTAAATTTTTTAAAATAATTACTAAAATAATTAAAGAAAAAAAATTAAAATATAAATTTAAAGTAACTAAAACGTTGGTGGCTAATTTTAGAAACTGATTTAATCACCAGGTCAAAATTAAACTTTAGGTTTCAAATTAAAAAAATAATAAATCTAAATTGGTCCATATATAGTTCTAGATACAGAGAGGATTAATACTTAGATTATTATAAACTAATTGAATTAGATTAATTAATTATCAACCTTTTTACGGCATTTATCATATTAATCCGACCCAATTATCACGTAATTTTAGGCTTTAGCAAATGTAGAGAACAAGGCACATGGCTGTAATTAGGTCCGTGAATCTGTAGCAGCACAACCACATGCCGAAGACCTAAATGGGTCATCTATTATTATCTATTATTATGTATATATCATCTCATACAAGCCCCGGTAACCATATGAACACGCGTCAATCCTACCAGCAAAATACGCGTCCTTATTCACGTACCTCAAGATTTCTCAACAAAATCGAGGAAAAATATTATGAAGATTCTTTGTCATACAAGTAATACGCAATATTAAGCAAAGCGTGGTTAAAACCGAAGTGGACGTGTACAAGGAATATATAGATGCCACTCGTGCACATAATATTAAACTCTGATTACGCTCACAGACCCAAAATTCTTGGGATTTAAAAAAAGTTCTCTAAATCTAAAACTCAATGATGTTATCGCAGATCTCAAGACCTATACAGTAACCATTCTTTCTTTAATAATCCGTTTTTGCAGCTTAAAGGTGATGACTAATCAAGACTTTTGTTTACCAATACACAGAGAACAAACCAGAGATATATATACCTCAGGGCTCAAACCCCTTTCAATACATGTATATCATATTATCATGCATATTATGGAGAAAAATGTAGGGTAAAGACGTGACAAGTTAACCGAAATTTACGGAATGGAAAGCTAACGCGTGTACCACATACCCCACACGTTATTTAAGGTTATATGTGTTACCCTATTTTTTTTATATCCCTTATATAAAGAGAGAAATAAGTACTTTGTAAGAGCATCCCAAAATAGAGCTTCTGTTGAAGAGAAAAAGAAAATTACAAGAGAAACCATGGCAAATAAGTACCATGTTCGCTCAATTAGTTTGCCTTGTAGATCACATCCTAGCACCATTAGAGTGGAGGAGGAGCTGAGTAAGCTAAAGACTTGGGAAGGAACATCCACATTCACCTCAGAGTCCATTCAAACTGGCCTATCCTTGCTTCAAGATTTGTACCTTTCCTTGGATGATCTTCTCAACATGCCATCCACCCAACAAGTGATTTCTCACCACAAAGGTGACAAGTGCGTGGAAGAGGTGTTGGATGGTTCCATGAGAATTTTGGATACATGTGGCATCACAAGGGACACCATGCTGCAAATTAAGGAAAATGTTCAAGCCCTCCACTCTTCCCTTCGAAGAAGAAAGGGAGACTCAAGTGTTGAAACAAGTGTGGCTGAGTACAAGTTGTTCACGAAGACGATGAAGAAGAATGCCAATAAGTTGATTACATCATTAAAGCAGATGGATAGCAAATTTGGGGTGTCCCCACTTTTGGATCATGATCACCACCTCGCTGCTGTGATTAGAGTGCTTAGGGAAGTCATTATAATCAACTTGTTAGTCTTTCAATCTATTTTGTCATTCTTAACCGTGAATTCAAAGGTAACCAAATGGTTGGTTGTGGCAAAATTGATGCACAAGGGGGTCAAAGGATGGGAAGACAACTCGGGGAACGAGTTGCAGTGTGTTGAAGTAGCTTTGAGTACCCTTCTGAATGAGGGCACTAACGATGAGAAGATGCAGGTAGCACAGGAGAAATTGGAGGCTTTGAAGAATGCCATTGAAAGAATTGAGAATAGTTTGGAGAGTGTGTTTAGGCGCCTGATTAAGACTAGAGCTTCTCTTCTAAACATAATCTCCAAGTAGAGTATTTTGGGTTGAAATTTTTCTCCATATCCTGCAACACATCCAAATTTTAGGGATTTGTTGAGGAATGAAAAATTTACCGCAATGATTTCTAGGTGTAGACTATTTATAAGTAATACATATTTTCGTCGCCTGTATTACCAGTGAGTAATATTTCGCAAAAATGTATTCACTCAAAAAATTTCAATATCTATATAGATAGGAAAAATGTTATATTGTAATATAAGATATGTGATTAATCATTGTTTTCAATCATGATTAATTTGTACAAATACTATGATCAATAAAATTAAATTCTAAAATATGGTAGTGTATTTTGATTCTTTCAAGACACTTTAGCTAAACAAGAGTAGTGAGTCAAAAGGTGCAATAGTTTATATTGGTTAAGTGTAATTAATGAATAAAGTAAAAGGTTTATTACATAAAAAATATTGTCTTAAGAGACAAAAACACCACTCAACTTGAAGAGGGAGGGAGGTTGTGTGATGAGAGGGGCTTTTACATTGGTTAAAAAATATATTATTTGTTTGAGATAATGAATAATTATTGAGATATTTCCATGGACATAGTAAAAGTTGTTAAATATTATAAAATTGGTTTCACAATTTCTACACATGTGATGTTGTTGTGTATGTGTTCACCTCTACTGATTGAGCACGAATGCAATTATTTTCAAATAATAATATTAGAGCAGATGGTGCCATCTAGTGATCATCCAAGCGAGCATGAAGTTTGATGAAAATGGTAGATCCATGTGTGGGATCTTTACGATGAATATTTTTTCTCTTTAAACAAATAAGGCTTGGCTTAAGTTGGAGAAGCACGGATAAAAGTGTAGAATGGTCAAAGAAAAAAAAAAGTCACTTTCAAAAGTGAGTTAAAATAGTTTTTAAAAATAAAATAAAAATCATTTTAAACCTTTTCTCCATATATTTTATTTTAAATTAAATTTAAAAGCAAAAGCTGAAATTTACCGCTAGTCCAAACATGGTTTTATTAGTCATTTGATTACGGTTGAACCAGAAATCAACTAGGAAACGACTTTAAAATTGTTCGTCAATAATTGATTAAATAATTCAAAAAAAAATTTCAATTTGAACTTATAGATTTTTCTTTTTAAATTAGTAAAGCTATTTTTGATAAAACCTTAAATAAAATGATAGGAGAAAAATACTTATATCTTATAGTCATGGAACTTTAATGGTGAATGGTGAAAACATAGAAGAGTTATTTATCTTTAATTGATGAATGATTTATGTTAGAGAAGTGTAACTATAAGTAAGTTTTCTTAATTTATTTTTTTATAAGGTGATCTAGAGAGAAAGTTTAATCTCTTTTTATTATGAGAATTTTTTTGTTATACATTTAAAAGAGATAAGTTGTAATTCCTAAAGAAAGTTATTAAATTATTTTTAAATTTTTTTTACGAGTTTTTATTTTCTTCATTTTTATATTTTAAGAATGTTATACATCTGAAACCGAATAGTGATATTAGAGCTAAAGATTTTTGATTTTTTATTAGAGCTAAAGATTTCTGATTTTTTTTTTCCGCTGTGAGTTACCACATGCCATATTAAAAAAAGATGGAAATAAAGTATGAGATTCAAAAATTCAGCGAGAATAACTCTTCCTTGCGAAAATGAAGATAAAAGCAATTATGAGGAAATATAATTGCGTGGAAGGTAGACCCACTGGTATTACAGGTGAATGGAAGGAGATTGATAATGCAATTGCAAACTTGCACTTGGCACAAGCTGATTCAATCTTGTCAAGTGTGGTAGAGAAAAAGATAGTAAAGAAAATTTGGGATGCTCTCACCAAATTATATGAGCCCAAGCCACTTCACAACAAGATATTCTTAAAGAGAGACTTTATACTCTTTGAATGAATGAATCTACATCAGCAACAGATCACATTAACAATCTAAATATTCTATTTTCTCAACTCTCATCGTTGGATTACAAAATAGCAGCAAATGAACATGTAGAGCTTCTACTTCAAAGTTTACTAGATCCATATGATCAACTCATCATCAACCTAACTAATAATGTCTTGAGTGCTTATCTTTACTTTAATGATATGGTTGTTTTTTATGATGAAAGAATCTACGTGGAAGAATAAGGAAGATAGATTGGAGAGCTCAAAGCAAGCAAAGGTATTTTTTGGTGATGAAAGAGAGATCAATTGAGTGTGGTTTTAGTGGGAGCTAAGGTCAAAGTAAATCAAAGTCACGAGGAAGGAAGCACTTCAGATGCTAATTGTGGCATGAGAGGGCACTTCAGGAAGATTTTCGGAACAAGAAGAGTATCGAGAAGGTTTCAGAAACATCAATTTCTTAAGGATGTGTTGTGAGTACCTTTATTATGAAAATAAAGAGAAGAAGAAAGATGAACAAAAGACATGAGAATGAATATATGCTCTCTGTTTTTTCTGTGTATTTCATTCAAAATAAAGAACTGAATATATACAAGTACTGTACCCATTCTAGGTATAGCTAAATAAAGAAAACAAAATAAAATTATTACAATCTGATAATGTCATAAAAACAAATAAACAAAATTGATGATAATTTGATTCTACCATAAAGACAAAATCAAATAATTAGTTTCCTTCTAGAAGCCTTCTATCCATATCCTCTAAAAACCTTTGATGATGGAGAAATCCTATATAGTGAATCAACAATTGGTTCTAAAGGCGGCACACAACTGACTGATGTTTGGATTGTGGATTCTGGAGCGACTTGGCACATTACTCCGTATTGTGATTGGTTTTATACTTATGAACCTATCTTGGAAGGATTTGTGTTCATGGGAAATGATTATGCCTTAGAAATTGTTGGAGTGGGTACTATCAAAACAAAGATGTTTGATGGTTTTGTTCGCACACTTCAAGGGGTAAGATGCATGAAAGGCTTGAAGAAGTATTTATTGTCTATTGAGTAGTTGGATGGCCTTGGTTGCAGGACCCATATTGAAGGTGGGATCTTCAAAGTTGTTAAAGGTTCTCTTGTGGTAATAAAAGCAAATAAGATTGCAACAAATATATATAGAAGATACCTTGCATGAAGCAGAGACATCCGTTGCTTTAACAAGCTAAGAAGAAACGACAACGATGTGGCATCACAAAATGGGCCACATGCTAGAACGGGGCCTAAAGATTCTTATGGAACGTAATCTCATTCTCGAGCTCAAATAAGTAAACTTACCATTTTATGATCACTGTGTTATAAGTAAACGTCATAGATTGACATTCAGTAGATCGACTACTCGGAGCGAAACATATTGGAATTGATTCATTCTAATATATGGGAGTCACTAGAGATGTCCCTAGGAGGAGCAAAATACTTCGTATAATTTATTGATAACTATTCTAGGAGGCTATGGATGTACCCCATCAAGAAGAAGTCATATGTGTTTTTGATATTCAAAAACTTCAAAGCAAGAGTAGAACTTGAATCCGGAAAGAGGATAATGTGCTTGAGGATGACAATAGAGGAAAATATACAAATGGATATTTTCTCATATTTTGCAAGCAAGCATACTTTAGAGGCAATTCACAATTGCATATACACCACAAGAAAATGGTGTAGCAGAGATAAACATAATTCTCCTAAAAAGAACTAGAGTTATGCTCAAAGCTACAAGGTTAGCCAAGGTTTTAGGGAGAAGCACTAAAGACTGTCTGTTACATAATAAATTGGTCGCCATCTACTGCAATTTTTTTAAAGACACCAATTGAGTTATGGAAAGGAAGCCAATTAATTATTCTTTTCTACATGTGTTTGGATGTCATGTGTACATGAAGTACAACTCCCAAGAAAGAAATCCAAGTTCTAGGAAATGCATATTCTTAGGTATACTGACGGTGTTAAGGGGTATTGCCTATGGGATCTCACTGCTCACAGAGTTGTCATCAGTAAAGATGTTGTATTTGTAGAAAATGAACTGTAAAGTGAACAAAGAAATAACAACACTGCTAAGGAAACTACTACAATTTTGATAGATGAGAAATATGGAGAAAATGATTCTTTTGATGCAAAATTGAAGCACAATGAACAAGTATTAGATGAGGCAAAATGAGATATAAGTGTGATGATCATCGTGCCAGACAAGGCTGCCATCATGGCATTCAAACTATGTCATGGCAAGTTATAATGCATATTGTCTTCTAACAGAAGAAGGAGAGCCAACAACTTTCTAGAGGCTATGCATAATCCAAATGTTTCTATGTGGATGATAGCAATGCAAGAAGAAATTGAGGCATTATGTAGGAATCATACTTGGGAACTTGTTGCACTTCTAACAGGTTGAAAAGCCATTGGTAACGAATGGGTTTACAAGATCAAAGGAGATAGTAATGATTCAGTGGAACGATATCGAGCAAGATTGGTTGCCAAGGGATATGCTTGGAAAGAAGGTGTTGACTTTCATGAAAATTTTCTCCAGTAATGAGATTAACTACTATCAGAGTAGTTTTATCAATGTGTGCTTATTTGGTTTACATCTTGAGCAACTAGATGTAAAGACTGCTTTTCTTCATGGAAAACTTGAAGAATAGATATATATACTCCAATCAGAAGGTTTTGAGGAACAAGGAAAAAAAACTTGGTTTGTAGGTTGACCAAAGTTCTTTATTGTCTAAAGCAGGTGTCAATGTGTTGATATAAGAGATTTATTGATTCCTTCATTATTATCCTTGTCTACAAAAAACTTAGTTTAAATCATTGTACTTATTAGAAGAGGTCTAGTGATAATGATTTCATCATCGTATTGTTGTATGTGGATGACATTTTGGTGGTAGGCCCTAACAAATATCAAATCCAAGAATCGAAGACACAATTGAATAGGGAGTTTGATATAAAGGACTTGGGACCAGTAAACAAGATTTTAGGGATGCAAATTCACCAAGACAGTAAGGATGGGAAGATTTGGCTATCTCAAAAGAATTATTTGAGGAAGATCTTGCAATGCTTAAACATGCAAGAATGTAAGCCAATTTAAACTTCACTTCATATCAATGTTTATCCTCAAGTATGTGTCCTAGTAATAAAGCAGAGAGGATGAAAATGTCTTAATTACTATACATCAGCGGTGAGAAGCCTTATGTATGTCATGATCTATACAAGGTCAGATATTGCTCAAGTAGTTGTGGTGGTAAGTCGATTTATGGCAGATCTAGGTAAAGAGCATTGGAATGTTGTTAAAAGAATTCTAAGATACATCAAAGGGACCTCAAGTATTTGCATTTTGTTTTGGAGGATCATAGCTTGTTGTCAATGAATGTGTTGATTCAAATGGTGATCTTGCAAACGAAAATTTACTACAAGCTATGTGTTCACATTTGCAGGAGGAGATGTAAGTTGGCTATCTAAGTTACAGATTGTTGTAGTTTTATCTACTAAAGAAGTTGAATATATGGTAGCTACAAAAACGTGTAAGGAAATCATTTGGATCCAAATGTTAATAGAGAAACTTGAGCACAAACAACAAATGTGTATTGTGACAGTTAAAATGTCTTGTATATTACAAGGAATCCAATTTTTCATTGTAACATTAAAGATAGTTAACAGATGTCATAACAAAGCCAATTAAGCTAATAAAATTGAATGGTTCGGATTCTTCTATAACCTATCATATACCTGAGCTAACATGAAATCTTAAGATTTTAAAAATTTACCAAAATTAGCTTTAAGTGGGAAATTATAAAATTAGTATGAACTAACATGAAATCTTAAGATTTTAAAAATTTACCAAAATTAGCTTTAAGTGGGAAATTATAAAATTAGTAAATCTATTTTGGTGAAGAGCTATTTTTTTGAGTTTTTATTTTTTGCACTTTTATATTTTAGATATACTATATATATAGAGTCCAACCTCTTTTTAAAATAATTTTAATTTATTTTTAAATAAATAAAAGGAACATGGATGAGATTTACTCACGAAATACTCTTATTTAGTATTTTTAGGATTTTTCAATCTCATGAAACACACAATATTTTTTTATCTTAATATAATTCTTTTAAAGTTTTCACAATAATTTATTATTTAATATACCAAAATTAATAAAATAAACATGATAAATTATTACATAATCAACTTTAACAATTTTTCATTTAAATTAACTATTTCTACCGAATTTATCATATTGCTCCGACCCAATCAACACCTAGGTTTTGGGGTTTTGCAAATATAGAGAAGAAGCCACATGATTATGATTATAGTTAGGTCCGAATGAATAAGCAAAGGCACATGCCGAAGACCTAATGGGGCATTTGTGTATCTTTCGTACCAACCCAGCAATTATATGAACACGCGTCAATCCTCTCAGCAAGATACGCGTCCTTCTTCACGTACCTCAAGATTTCTCAAATATTGAGGGTAAAAAAAAGTAAGAAGATTCTTTTTCGGATAATCACTGCAATGTTAAGCAAGGCGTGGTTAAAACCAAAGTGTGGCCTTGTACAAGGAATACATGCCACTCGTGCACGCAATATTATACACTAAATACTCTCTCGTACCCCCATTGTTCTTGGAATTTTAAAAGGGTTAAATCTAAAACTCAAATCAAACTTTTGCGGATCTCAGAAGTCCACCGTTACATTTCTTTAATATTTTGCTTTCGCAGCTCAAGCTCCTTCATATTGGGACAACCCAAGCAGTGGATACCAATTTTATATTTGAAAGGTACAAGTTATTGTGGCAAGAGAGGAGGCAAACTAAATGATGACTAATAAAAGTTTCTGTTTACGAATAAACCTTAAGACTCGAACCAATTTCACTACTCATAATATCACATTATTATCGTATATTATAAAGAACATTGTCGGCTAGATGTGACTAGTTAACCGAAATCTAAGGGAAACCCATGCGTGTACCACATGCCCCACACGTTAAACAAGGTAATTTTGCTGCCCTTTTTTGGTTGTTTCTAGCTCTAGGAATAATTGGGGATAGCCCTTATATAAAGAGAGTCAAGAACTTGTTAAGGGCATCCCGAAATTAAGCTTTTATTCAAGAGAAAAGAAAAAGAACCAACTTAGAAGAGCAAATGACAAATAAGTACAATGTTCGCTGCATTAGTTTGCCTTCTAGGTCTCATCCTAGCACCATTAGAGTAGAGGAGGAGTTGAGCAAGCTAAAGACTTGGGAAGGAACATCCACACCCTCTTCAGAGTCCATTCAGACTGGCCTATCCTTGCTTCAAGATTTGTACCTTTCCTTGGATGATCTTCTCAACATGCCATCCACCCAACAAGTGATTTCTCTCCACAAAGGTCACAAATGTGTGGAAGAGGTGTTGGATGGTTCTATGAGAATTTTGGACATGTGTGGCATCACAAGGGACACCATGTTGCAAATTAAGGAAAATGTCCAAGTCCTTCACTCTGCCCTCCGAAGAAGAAAAGGAGATTCGAGTGTTGAAACAAGTGTGGCTGAATACAAATTGTTCGCTAAGAAGATGAAGAGGAATGCCAATAAGTTGATCACATCATTGAAGCAGATGGATGGCAAATTTGGGGTGTCCCCGCTTTTGGATCTTGATCACCACCTTGCTTCTGTGACTAGAGTGCTTAGGGAAGTCATCGTGATCAACTTGTCGGTGTTCCAATCTATTTTGTCATTCTTGACCATGTCTTCATCGAATTCGAAGGCAACCAAATGGTTGCTGGTGGCAAAATTTATGCACAAAGGGGTAAAACCATCTGAGGAGAACTCAGAGAATGACAATGAGTTGCATTGTGTGGAAATAGCTTTGAGCACTCTTCTAAATGAAGGCACTCATGATGAGAACATTCGGGTAGCGCATGAAAGATTGGAGACTTTGGAGAATGCAATTGAAAGTGTTGAGAATGGGTTGGAGAGTGTTTTTAGGCGCTTGATTAAAACTAGAGCTTCCCTTTTGAATGTAATCTCCCAGTAGGGTACCTTCAGTAGCAATTTTTCTACAAATCCTAATATGCATACAAATTTTCGGGGTATGCTAAGGAATGATTTGTAAATGTATACAATCCAAAAGTAATATAATGAAATGTAAAAAAAGATGTTTATTCTCTTCATTATGATGTCTTCTTGTGTTAATCTTTTTTTCTGTCATGTGCTTACATTTGACATATTCTCTGCCTTCTATTTATCTTCTTTGTTCACCTTCAAATAATTAATCTGATTTGTCCATCAATAGCTTTTTTGTTTTAATATAAGCAGAAAGATTTTATTATTCCTTTTCATATTTTTTTTATAAAATATTTAAAGCGACAGTTAGTAATTGGAAGGTCCAAAATGAAGGGTTATCTGCTAATTTTTGAAACCGTTGATTTTCACCCCACTACTAGTACTTTTGCTTAAATTTACTTATCTTTCTTTCTGGTTGAAGTTTGAGTTTAGAAACCAGTAACAAATCCAAAACTCTATCACCTTAACATTACCAAAGATCTGCATATTCTGCCATTCTTTGATTATACTATTCTTGGGAAACAACAATTTTCAAATGGAACTTTACCCTCACTAAAAATATGATTTATTCAGGTTAGCTTGTATGATGTTACGTGAAAAGAGTGTTTCCCTCTAATGGCGTGACCCTAAAGAATGTGTAAGCATTGTCTATCTATTTAGAGGCTATGAAAATGGGAAAGTGACCTCAGGCATGGTATATATCCAAATTAAAGTTCTTAGGGTAATTCTGTTTTGGAAAAAGGACTATTCTCTAAACTATGCAAAAGATACATTGCATTATTGAACAACTTTCATCTCGTTTTTCTTTCTCATTGAAGCATTATGTCAGTTGTCAAGTCAAGTAAATGGTCCATCCCGAGAAATCAACCACAGGAGAAAACATACTCAAGCACATTGTCCACCTAATGATTTGGACATGCATTGATAAAGGTGGGCATTATGTCAAATTAGCACACTCATTCTAAACAAAAAGAATACCCGAGAATCAAATAATCTTACATAGAATTAAACAAAGACGAGTTCTTTGGCACAATCTATAGCTGCTTGGGGCAATGGTAGCCTCCGAAAATAACGCTTCTTGTTCTTTGGCACAATCAACTCCGTGACGAAGGGAAGGGATATAATACCACTCCATGGTTAAAACTTCTAAATTTAGCAGATCAATCAATCTATAGCTTGATTCATAAAGTTGAAATTTCAGATAAAAGATTATGATACATAATACATAATACGAGTTTGTACATTGGTCTAGTTAAGACACCACAACCCTTTCGAATGTAGAGATAGAGTCAATTAATTACTATAAAAGTAAACAAAATTCACAAATAATTAAATCAAAATTAATTTTATATATTTTTTTAATAATAATCATATTTTTATTTTACTGTTTAATCTTATTTTCCTTTATTCGCGACACATTTTTACAATAGGGAATGATTAAAGTCAAATTATTAAAAATACTTTTGCCAAAAAGTAAGGAAAAATACTGCATTTCGCATTAAAATGATGTAATTTTGAAGCGAATTTATCCATCTGGATAATTGTTTTAAAAGAATTACAAATTTGAAGAAGTTGTTATTAATAATCTCATTTTGAAGAATTAATCATTCAATTACTATAGTTTTTTTTTCATATTAAAGTCACAATTTCTTTTATTTTTAATTAAAGTTGTCAGTTAAATAACAACTTTAATTGCTTTTAAAATCATTATTTTAAATGACAACTTCTATTTTTATTAAAGAAATTATTACTTAAATAAGAATTTCTCTTTTTCTTATTTTGTATATTTTACCATATATATAACCTTTTGACTTAAACACTTTTTTCTTAATTTTTAAGAAGGAAAACAAAATATATTTTATTTTTCTTAGAATGATAAAAAAAGATAAAAATCTAAATCATATTTTTTTTATGTTTCCCTTCTAAATGAAAATAAAATAAAATAAAAGATTGTAAAATTCAAACTTAATTTTTTGATTAGAAATATTTTCCTCTTTTTTATTTTATTATTTTTTAATTTTATTTACCTGAACAAAACTAGGTGTTGACAAAAGTAGATCAATTTGGCACCATCTATGCAATTCAACTGAACTATTTTATTTAACGAAATTCTTTATTTGAAAAATTGAGAGGTTTAGTCGTTGGGCAACCATTTTGTTCGTTTGAAAAAAATCTTTTATTTAAAAACATATAAGAGATTTAACTGTTAGGCAATCATTTGTTTGTTTAACTGTTAGGCAATCATTTGTTTGTTGGGTGAAGTTTAGTTCAGTTAAAACTTATAATTTTTATTGGTTCGGTGACTAAAAAGTTATTGGACGAGTAGACATTTGGTAGAGCAAGAATTGTGGTTGAGTGATTTTAGATATGTGTTTAATTTGCTAAGCAAGCAAATTGGTGGTTGAGCAAAGATAAGGTTTTTTAGACTTTAAATAACATACTTCTTTTAATGTTTTTAAATGCTAAAATTGTTAATATTTCACTAAGTTATTATATTATCATGTTAGTATACTTTAATATTATTATGGTGAGATGATTGGTGAACTGCAATCTATTAGTACCTATTTTGTTGTTGGAATATATGTGCTTGCAGTCGTTTCACGAGTAAATTAAAATAATTTCAGTGTTGACAAACAAATTAAAATAATTTTAGTGTTGACAGTTGAAGGCAGTGTTAGACCATCTAAATGTTGATGTCAAGTTGTCTCCCAACGAATCAAATAGTAAATTTAGTCGTTTCACGAGCAAATTAAAATAATTTCAGTGTTGATTGTTTAACACAGTGTTAGACCATCTAACACCAAAGAAGAGGTGATAGTATAGATAAGGAAAAATTAATGCATCTCCCAACAAATCAAATAGTAATTTTAGTTCATTAATGTTCAAACCTTATCTACAGTAAATAAAGTTAGTAATATCAGAAAATTAAAGAGGGATGTTTAAGGATTGTTGTGTAGGAAATTATTTAAGTTCTTTCACAACAAATTCTTCTTTGGTGGTTTTCTTAAAATTATTATCCTTCAATTCTATTCACAGAGTTGAACTCAATCAAACAAGAAGAGTGAATCAAATTCAACAAGATCTTATCTACAAAATAAGCGTCTACTGATATGTTTGATATATCTCACCTCGTCTCCAAGCGTATACTCTACTATATGTATATTTTTTTATATCTTGACTAAGCGTATAAGAAATTGATTAATACTATACGAATTAACCAAGACTCTAATTAAGGACAAATAATTGAATTCTCAACAAGTGTTAAAAAACAAATACTTTTCCATAAACATAGATTTCAAAAAGGCCAACAATATAGCACAATTGTTACCGAGAATGTAAAGAGAAATTCTTCATAAACAGAAACCTCAAATCTCATTATTATGAAATCACAAGAGAGTCAACACAAGGGAGTTTAACCTTCCATTATAAAAGTGCAAGAATTACAAAAGAAAATAAAATTAAAGTTTATGTTATGTAGCATTGTGTCCTTTTTACCTTCTCTAGCCTCTATTTTATAATCTCCTTTTCTTTCCAAAAGTAACTCAAAATTAATTTTCAGATATTATCCTTGCAATTATTAGATGTTTCCTTATGTATCAAAGATTAATTTTGTAAATATCTTATTTCCAGTAAAGTTGTAGATTTTCATTTTTCCAATTTTTTTTAGATATTTTGTTTTCAAATTCTGTTATAGATACCAACTCATAATAATTGAATCAGTCGCAAAAGATATTGCAAAATATTTGAAGGAGATTTGCTCTAAATCAAATAAGAATTGCAAAGGATCATCTTTGTATAAAATTAGAAGAATATTTTTGCAAAAGATTTAATTAGATTTTGACCTGTATAAGTAAGAGAATATTCTTAAAATTCAAGTTTAACCAATAATCTAATTAAGGTTCAGTTAATCTTAATTGGATAAATCTTATTTAAAACAATGAATTTATTGTCAATTAGAGTCTAAGAAAGTAAAGGTTAACCACTCTAAGTGTGAATAAAAATATCCTCTTTAATATGGCTTTGAATGATAGTTTTTATATAGGAGTGTATGAGTTATTATGTGTTTGATAATGTACATGATTATATGTAAAATTTGAAATTATGATGTAAATTATGGATGATGTGGAATGAAATATGATTTGAGTTGTATGACTAAGAATATATGTTGATTATGTGGTGTATTGTAAAAATAGCTATTTTGAAGGAGGAAATATTGTAGCAAGATATTTAGGTTGTGTATTGAATTTGAGATTTTATATAAGATATACTTACTCAATCAGTATTAGATTCACATAAAGAAAAATATTATGTGGTAAGAGTCAAATAAGTTTCCTATTACCTATTCTACAATTTAAAAAAGAACTATTTTTAGATTATAGGGATTCACCCAGTCAGATAAGTGTATGTAATCCTATTATATAACTTTGTGGTAGTGACAACTTGGTGGAGGTAGTGTGATAAATATAAATCTCTGAATTTAAATATGTATTATAGTAAAAGAGTCAAGTGTATATATATATATATATATATATATATAATATTGATGTTAGTGATTGATGATATGAGATATAATTAATAAAATAAGAATTAAATACTTGATTATCATATATTCTTATATATGTTTAATGAAGGAATTTAATGTATATCATAAGAATATATATATATATATATATATATATATATATATATATGGATGAGATATGAATAAATTTATAATATAATTGCTAATACTAACAACAATTTGTGTCTTCCTATTTCATCTCAGAAGTTGAATATCAATTATAAATCTGTGAAGAGTTATAGTAGCGAAAACATTATTTGTTTCAAACCAAGCCTCTTTTTTTTTTTTCTTCTTAACTTAAAAGCATGCCTTTAGATTAAATAATGCTTAGTACAACAAATATGAACTCAAGCATATCCTAAATCATTAAAAAAAAAGTCATTCTCGAAGTCTTCAATAAAAAAATAAGCCATGTTTTTGGGTCATAAATATTTTAGAATCTGACGCCATATCAAAACTTAGTTTCTGGATTTTCATCTATGGACCTAAGCCCTTGGTAAATATATTCTTTGTGAAATGACTTAAAATATATTTATAATGTTTACACTGCAGATAAAGAAACGAATTTCACCCACAAATAAAAAGTAAAACTGGAAACAATAGAAAACAAAGTCACATATCACATATTTGTAATTAAAAGTAAAAACAGAAAACATTTTCTTAAATAAAAAAAAATAAACACGTACCATTCCCTCCTTCTTAATAAATTATAGGAATTATAGATATGTTTGTTGTTAACTGCGAAACGACGTAATATGTTCCAAGACACGCCTTTTATTTTATTTTATTTTTCTTTCTTTTTTGAAGTAATATAAAGCATCCTTTTGAATTAAATAATGCTTAATGTAACAAATGTGGACCATACTAGCATAACCAAAACCATTGAAAAAGTCGTTGTCTAAAGTCAAAAGTTGTATAGTTCAGCCACATTTTTGGGAAGCTTGAAAGGAATCTGGTATCAAAAGAAATCGTGATTTGTACAGCAAATCAATATTGTGATTTCTTGATTTTCACTCATCATCATAATTAACTCTTAGATATCCTAATTTCCCATCACATTATAGTATAGTTTGTATCATCTAATTTATATTTTGCTAGGTATGATGAGTTTGTAATATACAGGAGAAATGAGCTGTACATTCTTGAATATTTTCTATAAGAATTAGAGTATCTCAAATTTTCTAAACCCTAAATATTTTATTTCATTTATTTTATTTTTTACTGATTAAAATAATATACAAATTAAATTTTACCGACAAGTAATTTTATCAAATTTATGATTTAGTGTTATTTATGTTTTAATGTAACTTGGAGTCTATGATATTATGAATCAAACAAATCATAATCAACAACCTATAATTTAAACAGATATTAGTTCATCAAATGCGTTTGAAAATCTTCTTGTCACATCCAATTCGACGGCAATTAATATTCTAAAATTCTAAAATCACGTAAAACAGAAATATTAGGTTTAAGGCCGGCAGGGTATGGAAGTTTAGAACTTGGTAGCAACGAGTACCATATTAAATTACGAATTATGTTACACTCATAATATTCAAGAGGAATAAAATTAGAGAACAAGAACAAAAACTTATTTTAGTAATTGGTTCAATTCATTCGCATACAATATCTATTGTGTATGATCTTTTGAAAGGGACTATTCCTTACAGATAAGAACAATAATGCAAAATAGAGAATCGTAAAGTACTACACCGAATTCAAACTTTGGCAGGTTGTAATCTGCAGAAGGAACATTGTGGTAACAACGCACGTTTTGTAAATTATCTTTTTTTTTTTTTTTTTTTTTCATTTTAGTACTCACCGTCTATATATGACCAAAAAGAAAAAGAGAAGTGAGTTAAGGTTCAAGGAACTTCGGAAGAGAAGCTTTAAATGTATAACCGACCTTCATGAACATAATAAAAGTATATGTACCGTGCCATTAGCGGTGGCTTTTGCTTAGATTCATTGAAGATAGAGGCTGAAGCACAGGGTTTGGTCCTTTTCATATCTTTTTCACTAAAGACCCACCAGAATTATGAGAAACATACCTATCCCATGTGTTCTCTTTGTTTCTCTGAATGGGGTAGTGTTTGTTTCTTTTTTAATAAAAGTAGTAGATTTAGTACAAATTATTGACTAGAAAATTAATGACTGTAAGTAAAATCTTACATACAAACTGTTGAACAGACACAGATTGTAATCAGTTCTGCTATAATTCCTAAACATTAAAAAAACCATCTTAGAAAAAATGACTCACCAAACATGGAAAATAATCCTATAGAGATTCAAATTAATGGGAAGGTGGGAGTTGCCTATGCCATGTGATATAATTATATTGGTGTTTCATTTAAAATATGGATGGCTACTAGTTTGGTTTGGTGATGAAGATGTGACAGCATAACTACGTCACAGAAAAACCAAACACTACATAGTACCTTAGGGAATCCATTTTTCTATGAAATGGCATCAAGGTCTATAATAAACTCGTGGACCTCTCTTTCTGCCTTCTAATGTCTAGAAGTATCCATAGGGGTGTATTATACCATTGAGTCTAATTTTCATACTAGGCACCCTTTAAGATGAAAAGGGCAAGTATAGCTACATTTTCTCCAAAGCATTCTAGCAAGTATGGTGTTAGATCCATTAGTTTGCCAACAAGATCACATCCAAGCACAGCTAGAAGTGAAGAGGAGCTGAGCAAGCTTAAATCACTTGAGGCATCATCAAAGGTGGAAACAATTTGCTGTGGTCTATCTGGCCTTTCAGGATTGTACAAATGCATTGAAGATCTTTTGAGATTGCCATTGACCCAACAAGCACTAGGGCAACACCAAAATGAGAAATGGGTCAATGAGATGCTAGATTGCCCAGTAAGATTCTTGGACCTATTGGGCATTACAAGGGATGCAATTCTGTTAATGAAAGGAACTGTTGAGGAACTTCAGTCTGCAATCAGAAGGAGAAGGGTTGGTGACTTTGACATGGAGAACCATCTTTCCACATATTGGAGGCTCAGAAGGAACATGAGGAAGGAGTGTACAAAATCTCTGCTTTTGTTGAAGCAGATGGATCATGAGTTATCTGGGGCTTCTCTTCCATTGGATCTTAATGACCACCTGTCTGCAGTGGTAAGAGTGCTAAGAGAAGCTAGTTGGATCACAAGTTCAATCTTTCAGTCTCTTGTTGTGTTCCTTTCTCAACCAATCTTGAAACTGAAGCCTAATAAGTGGGCATTTGTCTCAAGATTGATGCAGAAGGGGGTGTTTGCTTGCAACAATCATCAGGAAAATATAAATGAATTGGAAAAGGTGGATTTTGCACTTAACAGCTTGATTGTGGAGAATCTGAGCAGAGATGCTGAGGCTGAGAAGATTCAATATGCACACGGAAGGTTAGAAGCTTTGGTGGTTGCCATTGAAGAAATTGAAAATGGATTGGAATGCTTATTTAAGCGCCTGATCAATACTAGAGTGTCTTTTCTGAATATATTTTCTCCTTAAGGCATAGTGTGTAGTAAAAACCTCAGGCTCAATTAGGCCTTGTTGTGTGAATACCAGAGTTTCTGAAATTTCCCAAATGTACAAATAGAGTTGTTAAATATATGTAACTGTACATTCTGCTTGTTTTTCATTTAACATTTTCTATCCTTTTACCAGAATGCTAATCATCTCTTAATTTTTAGAAGAATTGATTAATTGCTTAAACATTTTTTAACACTGGCCCCAAGTTTCTGGTTTCAGAGTAAATTCTATATGTTGGGTTCTTTGATGTACAGGGGAGTTAATTGTTAAGTCTTTTTAAAGGGACATACATGAGTCACTTATACAAGTCTATCCTTTTAACTCCCAACATTTTTTACCTGAATTTGCTAATACTGCAAAACAATTTCTCAAAGTGAAAATTGGAATTTCTTTATTTATATCTTTTAATACTTTACCCTCAGAATGAATATTACAAGTGTAAAATTTATAAGACTGGATATTTAATAATGATTCAATCATTTGATAATATTGAGTAACTATAACCACGCAATAGTGTGGTACACTACAACCTTCAAGGTTAACTCTTACTTTTAGTTTTATATATTTTATATGTTTACGTTCTGATATATTATGATTTAGTGTCTAAATATGGTTGTTTATTTAAAGATTTATTTTGTCTTTTTTTACATTAAAAAACGTTAAATATGTTAACATAGTTTAATGACGTGTTTTTTCAACATATAGTAATTTATACTTTTAAAAAGGTTCATTCTGGTTCCTTAGGAGACACATTGTAACTATTAAAACTCATTGTTCCAAAAGCAAAAATATCCAAGGAATAAAAGTAAAATAACAGCCATTAAAATAAATTTTAATATAATCTTAAATGGTGTGAGTTTAGACCTTTCATAGTATCAGTTCATTAGGAGAGAACTATTTTTTATATTTTTGGATATTTTGAATGAGGAATTTTTAAAGGATAATTTATTTTTATTGAGAATTTAAAATATTATGAGATAAAATATGTTGTTTGAATAAAAAAATTAAAAAAATTGAAATTATAGAAATTTATGAGGGTAGTTTGAAAATATAAAGTTATGGACTATTAAACTGTCATTTTTTTATATTTATATTTTTTTTATCTTTTGTTTTTGACTAGTTAAGGAGACATTATTGGTTTGATCTTAATAAACATCAATGACTTGGCATCTTAATTGAGACATTTTTGGGTCGACTAAGATTAAAACATTGTCGATTCTACAATTTTTCAACTACAAATAGGATTTAATTTAGGACAAAGTCAATCATAATTATATTTTCACTAACATAGATTAGTGGTATTTCTTAACTAATATTAGTAAAAAAAAATTATCAACAATATCAATGTTGTTCGGATGATATACAATATATCTTTTTTTTCTTAACATTGGGATACCTTTTAAATTGGTGTTAGCTAGGGTTTTTTAAGAACAAGATTAATCACGATTAATTTTTCACTGATGTAGGTTAGTATTATTTTTAAGTGATATTAGTAAAGATTCTCTTGATCAATGTTAATAATATTTTAGGACTTTTAAGGTCCAAGCTGGTAAAACAACTATTTTAAGAGAGTTTCTTCCTGCCCTTACATGATATCATCTTGCACCTCCATATTTTTTATAATTCTAAAACTAACTTTTAGAAAAAAAAAATCAAAATGCTCTTTAGTATAAATAAAATAGGTTTGAAGCGTGATTACAATGGATGCTAAAGAATTTGTAAAACTTTAAGGGTGCTTTCACTTGGTTTGCAACGGTGGAAAGTAGCGGTAGATGACAAAACAAAACACGAAACAAATCTTACCTTAATTTCAACAGATGCTTCAATTTCAAATGGAGGTGTAGAAAAATTCAATTTTTAAACTAGGTATCACTATCAGCCCACCGTGATGCACCACCACTAACAACTACCGTGTCAATGTATATAATTTGAAGAAAGAACGATTAACAGAAAATAATGTAAAGAGAACGATGCAACCTAGCAGTAACGATTTAAGAGTGAAAGAGAATGGTAAAAGAAAATTGTGAAGGTGTAGGAATTTGATTTGAGAGTGAAGGGGAGTGAAGGGCAATCTTTGATTTTAAAATTTATTTTAGGGGTAAATTGGTCTTTTTGTATAAGAATATGGAGGTACAGGATGATATCATGGAGGTGGAGGAAGAAGTTGTTGGAGCTATTGGAGAGAGTAAAGATGCCTTTGATTTAAGTGATTTGATGAAGAAATTCTTGAACTTTGGAAGGATAATGAAGATTAGCTTTTGGTTTCTTAGTACGGGGTAGTGTTGAGTTGGTTTAGACCATATTTGTATTTGTGTTTGTCTATCTATTATTTGCTTGCAAGGTTCTAAAGTGAAAAAGCTATTTTGAAAGTGATAAAATGAGTTTAAGTGCTGCAGAATAAGAATAACTAGTTGTTTCTGAAAAACAATTAGTTGTTTGTATTCTGGAGGAAAAAAATTGGCTATATTTTTTTCAAAACAATCGGTTATTTTCATTTAACAGTGTTGGACAACTTTTAAAAACCCACCAGCTGCACAATTTTGAAACCAGAAAATCATTCCAAAGTTTTTGAAAACATTTCTGAAAGATTACTTGAGAGCTTAAGAGAGTTTCGTTCAAAGATCGATGAAGTTGATCAAGATCACCATAGATTCTCATTCTTAGATTCTCATTCTTGAAGTGGATTTGAGCTAGCAATTGATTGATGGAGCAACTAGTAGCAAGTTCTCATCAAGATAAGTGGATCTTTCTTAGTTGAGACTGGTTTTATGCTGCTGTTTTGTGAAATTCAGTACTGTCATTTGAAAATTACATGTTCTTGTATTGATCTATGTTAAGAGTTTTGAAAATTACATGTTCTTGTATTGATCTATGTGAAGAGTTAAGTTATATATATGATTTTGTAAAATTTTCCATCTTTCTATAGAAGAAGAAAATAAAGTATAGATACGGTGTAACACTCCACAGAAAGATGTAGCTCTAGGACAAGAGTTTGTCATATCACAAAGTAATAAGTTTAAACTATGACAACCACATGGAGTATAAAATGCTTTAGGATTAATATAATTTGTAACTTCTAAATTTCATTCTTGAATCTGCATAAATTATTTTAAAATTAATTAAATAATAATGAAAAATAAAAAAAAATGGTCTTTTACCTAATATTGATGCATTCAAAAGAGCAAAAGTGAACACAAACTCTTCCTCAATTAATTTACTGCTCCAAGTCTCCAAGTAAAGACACACGCATATATACACAGTATAAAATAATGAAATATGAAATGAAAACAAATTTGAAATTGGAAACAAGTTGGAATAATATTATGGAAGGAAGAAAGAGACAGAGGAAGAAAGAAGGAGAGAAGTAAAAGAGTCAGACAAGGATAGGACATATTAAGAGATGATATCAATATGTTGATACAGGGAAGAGATAAATTAGAAAGTTTTCATACGTAACTTGACTGTTCAACTTTTTTTTAAATATTATTAATTTATTATAATAAAGTTTCAAAAATATTATTCATTAAATAGTATATAGTATTTATAGTATCAATATAAATTTAAATTCATTAAATAATATTTATAATCAATTAAGATATTTAAATTTTTAATTAAAATTTTGTTAGTATAATTTTAAAATTAAATATTTTTTTATTTTATAATAATATATGAGTATTAAATTTTTCTGAGACCTTTGAGACCTTGAGACCTAAAAAGAATTAAATTAAATTTTTTTAAGACTTAGAGACCTAAAATGGTTGTTTTACCTGCTTAAGCATGAGCCACCCCTAATTATAATCATAATCATAACTCCAAAAGTTTTCATTGTTTTTACTGTCATAACTACTTTCAAATAACTATCTCACTATCTTTAGATAGATTACAAATTTTAGTTGTGATGTTTATATTAATATAAGCAACAATTTATAGACATATCTCTTATCCCAAAAAATAATTCATATGGTGAATATTTAATATTTTATAGTATTCAATACATTTAAAACTATTAATTTAATATTTTTGCTTACTAGTTAACATTATCATTAGTGATAGTAGTTTTTTGAGTAAGAAATATTTCTTCTACAATATTATCAATATTAAGTCTCACTGAATAATTTATTATATTAGTCCATTTATAGAATTTTCAATGTATATTATTAATAAACTATAACAATATGAACGTTGATTCTTGTATTACTAATGTTTTCGTCTAAATTTGATCAAGTTCTAGACTAAGATTTGAAATTTCACACTTAATAACTTAAAATAGCATCAAAATAAATTCAAATGTAAAAAAATTATAAAATAAAAACAAAAATTATTAAAAAAGAAAAAATAATCATTGTTTAATTTAAATTGTGTAATACATTATTTGCATTACACATGTAATATATATAACATAAGTATATTAGTTATACAATTTAATGTTGTTAAGATGTTATTTTAATTTTAGAATTTTAATTCATTTATATGTTGTATTAATTATGCCAATGAATTATTTAAACACTGTATTATATAAAAATTAAACAATGCTAAAAATGAAATCTTAAATTAAACACTGTATAATATAAATAAGTTCTTAAAAATAGATAATATTATTGTCAAATTATTAATTAATTTAATTTTATCTTTCCAAAAGAAAATATATGTTTAACTATTCAACGACTTAGCTTATAAAATAATAATTAATAATAAAGGTTGTTATTGATGCTAAATTTATCCTATCATCTTTATTTTATATATTATCTATTTCTAATTTATTCGTTCAATTAATTTAATATTAATTGTATTAAAAAATGTTACTATTCATAATTCTATTCATGATATTAACTTAATATAAATGCATTATAATTTATTAGGCATGATAAATTTTAGTCAAGACTTTTTTTTTTCTTATTCAATCAACTATATTAAAACTCATTTAATATTACCCGTCACTACAAAATTAATTCAAATATTTCTAATATAAAATAAAATGAATTATATTAACGAAGTTATAAGAGATTATTTGTATATAGTTTTAATATAATATTATTTGACATGCTATTTTTTTTTCACTTTTCTATTATATTTTTGTGTGTGGAAATAATAGTGTTAAGAAAAGGAAACATTGTAGATAAATATAACTCCTTCTTTCTCTATATGAAATAAGCAATATATATACTTCTTTTTCTATTATATTTATTATGTTTTTATTTTGTCATGATTTAGTAAAACATTTATCTAATCAAATCTTTATTTTCTGTTTCCAATGAAATTAAAAATAGTTAGTTTAAAAGTTTTATTTTTTCCTTTTTATTTTCAAAACATAAAAAATATTAAAAAAATAAGGTTTTTCTTCACTCAAAAAGTACCCCAATCCCATTCCTAACCGCAAACCGCATCTACTCCCTCTGTTGCCGTCATTCTCCAACTACCACAGCACTGCCATCCTTTCTTCATCCTCCGCGCATCGCTCGCTGTCGCTGTCGCCGCTCACCCGTTGTTTGCCTTAGAATGCGCTGATGGAGGAAACACCATGAGGAGAATGGGTTTGAGTGGCGCAAAGGTGAAAAGGAAAACGTGTTGTGGAGAAGAAGTTGGAGATGCTGGGCCTGACTTAAATCTGGGCCTTGCTTCCTACTGTTTACGCCCCCAATATCATTAGCCACACGCCTGTATTTCTTCTCTTTGCAAAAAGCATAAAACTTAAACTTAGGTTTATGCATTTGCGCAACATTTCTATTAATTATTTTGTATACTTTTTCTCTACACCACCGCCATATCTTGCTTTTTTCTTATATGCAATAATAATTTTTTTATTATAACTTGTAACTAAATTTAGATACTTATATGATTGTATGCAATGAAATTTTTTTCTTTACACAATACTTCTTATTGTATCTAACGTGAAATTTTGGAAATAACTATTTGAGTATTTGCATGATCGTTTGCATCACCGTACTCAATATGTCTTTTTTATGAAATATTTCTCTAAATAAATCGACACATTAAATGATTTATGATAGTACAAAGCATAGTCGTTCACACTACCTTATACTCTAACTAGTGAATTATACAAAATTGAAAAATATAAAAATTTTAAAATTAAAATTATAAACACCCTAACAAATATTTTTCTATCCAGAACTACGTAAACCCTATTTTTCATTATGGATAGAAATACGTAGAAATAAGGTCAACCCTTGTCGGGCTAAAAAAAAAAGATATTTACTTTGTTTTCCTTTCATTTTTGTTTCCTTTTTTGGAAAAAATAAACATTGTAAAAAATCACACTCGTTTTCTCATTTAATTAAAGACAATATCTTAGGACGGACATTGTATGGTGATAATTCATTTCCTACACGTAATAAACTTTCAGACTTTAAATTCAACTTGGCAAACCATAACCTTATCTTCCATTTTTTTTTTATAGTTTTTCATAATAAATTATGGTGGTCACTCCCCTCTCTTTGTTTTTTTAAAAACATTATTACGTGGTTCTACTCTTTATCATTTGTGATTTCCTAGAGTATTGTGTTCACATAATAATTTTCTTAACCATGAGTGACTATTGACATCATTTATTTATATTTATATGTCTTTTTCTTTTCTAAGTCTTTCACTTAACTCATCTTTTATCTCACTTCTTCACTTATCTTCTTTATTTCTCTGACTTTTATTTATTGTTCTTCTGTATTTATTGTTTTGTCATTTGAGTGTTTAATTGAAATTGTGCTAACTGAACACCATTTCAATATTAATACACACATTATCATTCTTTTGCACAATTTTTTTTTATAATGAAATTATGTACACCATTTACCCATCCTGATAATATTTTTTTTTTTTGACTATTTTGAGTAAACGAATGTGAATT
>Ga0209700_103632_pt1 | contig 29203 bp, 15 predicted proteins | sample SiratroredBW_FD_187528 | JGI IMG/M metagenome (GOLD analysis project Ga0209700, IMG submission 187528) | Root nodule microbial communities of legume samples collected from California, USA - Siratro red BW (SPAdes) (version 2) | ecosystem: Host-associated > Plants > Roots > Nodule | place: USA...
TTTTTTTTATGATTAAGATATTATTATAAAAAGTATCCATTGGTTTTATTAATAATTAATTTACTTTAGAAATTAATTGAAAATAGATGCTATATTTTTAAAAAAAGATATTATCTATTTTCAATTATTATTTTTTTCACACTACTCAAATATATTTTTTAAAATTTAAATTAATCTGAAGAACTCTTTTTAATACATTACATCCCGATTAAATTATGTTTTAAAAATTATAATCGTTGAGAGCACTAGTTCGAAGTTTATCAGTGAAATCAATGGTTGAACCGACATTAACAAAATAGTATAGAGAAATATAATATCATAGTTTAATAGTATACTAAAAATTAAAAAGTATATTTTATAAGTTTTTAAGATTTAAAATACACTTTGAAACTTATAATACTTTTGAAAAACCTTAAAGAGTTGTATTTTGAAGTTATTACTTGATCTTGAACAATACATAATATTATTTTTTTAAATAGAAAGTTTTTTTTAAAGAAGATAAAACAAATTTTACATTTTTTATTTCAAGGAAAAAATAACAGTATAAACAATTTTTAATAAAAATAATTGATCCGTTTTTAAGTGATTTTGTAATGTTTAAATTGATTCAATTGGAGACCCATTTTGTGATTTTAATAGATTATCATTAAGCTAATTCATCCATTTTTGAATTGAACAGTAACAGCGAAATCTAAGATTGTGGCACGCGAGCGTAAAGTTTGGGTGGGGTTGTGGCAGTACATTATAGTGACGTATACATCGCATTGCCCAAATATGAAATAAAATATATATTTCATAAACAAATAAATAATTGTTTCAGTATGCTTTAACCTCAGAAAGTGTTCATCAACCCAAGTCACAGTTCAGTAAAATAAATAAATAAATCATAGCTTCATGTGCGTGTAAAGTTGTTTCTTAAAATGTGTATTCTTTTAGTGTGTTAAATTATAAAATATTTAAAGATTGGATATTATGACTACACCTGAGTTATTATTTCAAAAGCTAGGAATCTTGCTTATTATCTAAGTCAAATAATGCCACAGTTATCTGAAATGATGACATTTTTATGTCTTTATTGTAAATAGTATCATATTCAAGGTTTATTTGTGTAAAAAAAATTAATATAAAAGTTTACAGTGATTGAGAATTTATTAATAATATAATTTTAAAATTCGTCACAATAAATTGTAAGAATTTACTTTTTTATAAATTTCACCAAACCTTCTCTGCATAACTTCTTTTAACAGGAGGATTTATATGATAATAATGATTTACGGCCTAGTTGTTTTCTTCCTAATTTTCTTGTTTCTATAAGGATTGGAAAATAAATTTAAAAATTCGTATTTCATCTCTCTCCTCAGTGTAATTTAAACGTTATATATAAAGATTTTTTTTCTATGGACATAGTAACCGTGTTTCAAGTCTTCTGAAAAAAGCTTGCTCTATGATCAAATTCGGATAGTGACAGAATGCTCAACTTTAGGTTGAAGATATTAATCACTTGTGTCCAACCCTTTTGATTATATTAATTTTCAGTTTACGTAAAAGCAAATGTGTCTGTTAATGTAGCAGTGAATAACTATAAAATAGTAATCTAAAACATTATTTTCTTTCATAAACAACCTTCAAAATTAACACGCTCAGTTTTAAATTCCGAATTTGTCGATTTTAAATCATCAGGAACTGAAATATATGATTATATATATAAAATTACATTTGAAAATTCGATTATAATTTCTATTTTATCTTTTAAAATCTAAAACTAGTTTTTAATAACATTGATAGTAATAAAAAAAGAAATTTAGCCATAAATATTACTTTATGTCAAAATAAATTAACGTTTAATATGTTGATCTTTATAAAAGAAAAGTAAAAATTTTAAGATAAAAGAGAATAATATAATTTAATGTTAAAGAAACCGATATAAAATATTTTTACGAGTGCAAGTATACAAACTTTTTATGTCATCCATCCGTAAAAAAACCATTATAAAAGTTAGTAAATTTATCTTACGATAACAAAATCGTAAAGTGGTTTTTTTTATAACTTTTAATGACTACTTTGGAGTCTTCTTTTTCAATCAAGGTTGTTCGAATTTAAAACTTTTTTTTGATTGCGAGTGTAATTTATCCTATGTTTTTGTATATTTAGTTTCTCTTGACTTGTTTGAAAAATAGTTAAACAAAGAAAAATATAGAGAAGCAATTTGAATAGATTTTGATAAGAATAAATGGATTAACGTTTTTTGTATTAGAAAGTGGAGGTTGCGTAGCACTTGAATTGGCACTTTTAGCTACCGTTAATGAGGTTTGGTTGGACAGATTTTCTGCCACTTTTGTGAAAAAGATTGGAAGAGCATGAGGTGCAAGATCAGAAAAGCACCTTCTATTTGTTTATGTGTACATCTATATCTATATAATTGAAACGACAAAGATATCTTGTTCACTCCACAGAAGAGAGGATCGATGAGGTAGGGTTTGGAATAATTAGAGGAAGAAAGTGCAAAGCATATCATCAAATCAAATCAAAGCACACAACACAGAGGATGATTCCCATTTGGATACTCAATCCAGATGATGTGCCTTCACTCTTCAACCTGTCCTTCTACTGCAATCATAACCATGATCTTATCCTTTGCATTCCTCAACCATTGGGCCTCCCTAATGCTAATTCTATATATTCACCATCATTCATTCATTCCTTTTTCAATCATTTGTTTTCTTCCAATACTTCCTAAACTTTATTTGCTTTCAAAGTTATAAAGATGTAAAAGAAAAATTACATAAGCAATCATGGTTTGCCATATTACTTAAACTTTTCATTATGGTGAGTTATAATGGTTTAATGAACCAAAAGATAACTTTTCATTCGTTTGTTTTGATAAATGTTCCTCTCTTAAGAAAAATTTAGTAAAACAAGATGATCATGTGGGAGGGATTAGAACAGTAAAGTTTCCCTTTATGGTTTAGGATTCGAATGATGGGTTTAATTAGATCTTGGGACACTGATCCCACCCACTCAACTCAAATCACATGGACCTCTTAGCTTCTCGTGATTTATGGCAATCTCATGACTGAACTATCGATCTACATGTCCCCACTCCTTACCTGGGTTCCATCATCTTGACATGACATTATGGGACATTTTATTATATTTATACCAAACTGAAATAATATGTCTAAGTGAAACATCTCAGTATTTATTCTACACAAACAGTTTTCACTTAAATCATTCATCACCATATATACTTTCCCTCTCTTTTACTTGACAAGATCCAAATATCCATATGCAACGTTTTTATTACTTGATAAATTAATTAAAATTTGAACTTTGAAGTACCATCCTCTGAAATCTTCTCATTTCAGCACACGATGAAAAGACCCCACTAAAAAAGTACTAAAATTTACACCAAAAGTAATTTTGTTATCCACACACTGACATTGATACACCACTCTCATACTGATTTATACATAGAAGATATCAAAGTCTGATAAAGTTCATCACTGCAAAAATGAAGTAACTATTGGCACTGTTATTAAACAAAAGTTGAATTGATTTTTAGTTTGTGAAATTTGAAACATAATGTGTGGGGGACCATAGTACCGACGCGTCCATCAGAAATCAGAGTGAGAAATCACGGAGTCTATGGCCCTACAACATTGTAGAAAATGAAGAGGATAGGATGCACATCAACCTGTCTTTCACCATCACTAACCATCTTCTCCTCCAAGCCACCAGGTAAAACTACGTTATCATTAATTACTGCCCCCTAAAACCATCAAAGTAAAAAACAACACAAACTCCTTCTTCTATTATTATATGGATGTATCCACGTTGAACACACTGAAACTGGAGTACGCATGCATGGCGAATAAAGGTTTTTCAGAAGAATCCATTCTCTTGTTTCTCTTCCCAACTTGGTCTCATCATGTGATACTGAAAACGTTCCACCATGGTTTCAGGGACAGACAGCAGCACTCTGATGGCATTGACGTCACCGGCAACCGGTAAAAACAGGCAGTAAATATCACTGGTCAAAGGACCCATATGCAAAGGCTTCCCTTCCCCAAAATCCACCTCTTCCAACCCCAACCTAGACCACTGCGAAATAACCAAACTTGTCGAAAGATCCGTTTTTACCGTTTTGTCCTGTAACAAGTCAACCATTGACCTCACATACTCCTCCTCTCTCAACCTCGCCTTAGCTTCCTGCACAAGCTTCACTCCGTGGCGCAGGTTACCCTCCACCAACTCCTCTACGCTGCTCTCAGCGCACGCCAGCAAAAATCCGTTCCCGTAATACCCCTGCGGAAGGTCAACTATTTTTCTGACGTTGACCGAGAAAAGGAGCTTCACCAGGAGTTTGGGCGGTAGGGATTGGTCCAGCGAGCGAATCCAAGAGCGCCACGTGTGCGCCGCAACTGTTTCGAAGGAGGTGCACTTGAGGGAGGGCACGCACTGTTTCTTGAGGAAAAGGACGTGGGAGGGGGTGAGGGTGAAGGACGTGGGCACCAAGGGCTGTGACTGTATGAACTTGAGGAGGTCCACTTGAGGGGTGGGGTTTGATGCGGTGTAGCCCGCGTGACGGAACTTTACCTGCGCAGGGTCTCTGGGTTTGAGCACGTGGCGCCAGTGGAAGGGCATGATCGTCAATTCCCCTTCTGGCTTTCTCGTGAGCTGTGCCCAAGCGTGTAGGAACTGAGACGTGCCTATGCCGTCGCATACGCAGTGGTTGATCGCCGTGCACAGGATCATTCCCCCGCAACCCAGCCTCGTCACCTGCAAATTGCATTCACTAATTATTCTTTTATATATTTATATGACTTTTAAATTATCGAATTTACCTCATTTTTAATTATTGAAATTTTAAATATTACGTATTTAAGTATTTTTTAAAATATATATATATATATAATATAGAGAGATAGAGAGATTTCTAGCAACGTCTTCACGTCAAAGTGCTTTGAACCTAAACGTAAACAGTGGACACTAAATGCAGAGGGTTACATACCCTGTGTGACAATTAAAGTGTTGATGAACAGAGGATTGGAAGGATTAAGCAGGGATTGAACTAATGAACTACTTGGTGGTAGGAATTTGGATTGATGAATTAAGAAAAATGAAGGAAGAAATAGTTAATCTGACCTGGACTATAAGTGGAGGAACATCGACGAAGGTGTGAGCTTCGACCTTGTACAAGAACTTCTTCCAAGATTTGTTTGGAGTTTTGGAAGATTCGAGGAGCTGATGAAGAGTGGTGTGAGTGAAAGCCTGGGCAAAGAGAGCACCTTGTCCATTGCAATCCACCTCAAGCTTGTTATGATCGACGGTCCTCAACCTGCCAGCCAAGGGGTAGTAATCCACTAGAACTCTGCCCAGAGAAGACTTCAAGAGATCGAAGCTGAAGGAGTTGTGGAAGAGGTACAAGTACTTGATGGAGAACCTTAGGAAGTTTTGGTCGTCGAGATTGGACAAATAGAGAGAATGTTTTGGGGTAGGAGCACTTGGGGGAATGCTCACTGCTTCCCCACTATAGATGCAATCAGGAGCTTCCATAGATTGTAACATGTAATCATTAGTCATGATACGTAGGGAATGGGAAGAATTGAAGAGAAGTGAGAAAAGAGAAAAGAGAAGAAGATGACTGAATAAAAATAGTGAGCGGAAGCAGAGAGGGTGTATTATTATGGTTTTGGGTATGATGAGATTATTTTTCAGGTTTTTCACATCTTTGGCACAGTTTGTAATTTCCTTTCAAAATTACAGAAAAAAAAGGGAAAATGCTAAGTCAACACAGGTTCTGCCGATAAGAGGGTTGCACTATTTCACTTTAATTAATCGTCAACCCACTAACCCATTCCTTTATTCCTTTATCAAAAGCTTGACCTAATCGATAAGAATGAAGTTATTTCATAAGTATTTGAGTTTGATGAAAGAAGAGTTAAAACCAGAAAGAAAAGTGAGTAGCACGTGTCTGCAAGAGTAAATGGTGGTGATTTTGGAAGTTCAACACGCCTGCTGTACTTGTTTAAAATATCAAATGTATATGGACTTCATTAGTCTACAATTTTTTTCTCTTTTCAAAATCGAATTATCGCCACTATTCATAAATTTGTCAGGTTATAATTTAGTTGTACTATAAATTGACAGGGTCCAGGGCTCGGTACTTTTCAACTTTTCTTATTCTTACCAGAAAGGAAAAGGGAGCAATGATCCATTCAATTTTCTTATCATACACATGATTTTAACACGCCATACTTTCACACATTTACTAAAAATATATATTAGAAATGAGTAGTTATAAAAAATATAAATTATAAAATGATAAGTATAGTTGTTCCAATCCATTGCCTTTGTAAAATAAAATAAAATAAAATTTGATAGTGGGAAAAGAATGAATGAGAGCAACAGTTATCTGTATCTGGACAGATGTAAGAACAGTAATAATAGAGAAGGTAAATCGTATTTTGTGGCTGATATTATCTAATTTAGTGGATAGTCTCTGGAAACTTAAATAAATCAAAATGGCTATCATACGATCACGTGTAGATTCCCATTATCCTGGTTGAAATTAGGTTACTCAGCCGCAAAAACCAAAACGTGTCACATCTTGAACATGTTTATTACATTCTTAGGGAGTCTTTTATTGGTCAAATGATACATCCAAACTTTTATCTGGGGTGAATAACAAGCTCTAAAGATTAGCATGGGTAATAATTAGAAACTACTATAAGATTTTGTGGCATCTTAATACTTTATCTTAAAAATGGCATCATTAAAGAAAACTCTAATGTAAAAGATTTTAATTGAGATCTATTATTTTGAGAAGATGTTTATATTTTGTTTTGTATTTTCAACACATGAAACTTTTTATGTTATGTTTTAAATATTTATGCTGAAATAATGAAATATTTTCTAGACAATCTTTACAAGTGAAAAAAAAAATAAAGCAAGTAAGAAATATTTTTATTAGTAAAAAGATTATTTTTCATAACATTAAAGTTTAAAAGGTCATTTCCTGATTCCAAGCATAATTGGACTTAGAGGGTTAATATAATATATAAACGTATTACTTTATTGAATATGTTGCGGCTAGGTTCTATTAAGGAAGTCAAAGTGAGGTGTAACGCACTCGTTAATGTCTTCGTATAGATTAGCGAAAAGATATGATATTTTTATGTCTACATTTTTTTTCTACGGAATATAACTTTATATATAATAATTGAAATTTTAATCTTAAGAATACTAAAGTTATTGCACCATTTAATGTTATAGAAATGCTAAACTTTTTCATAAAAAAACAGGTTGCATTTTAAAAAAAATAGCTATTGTGTGCCATGTATAAAAGGTGCCTAGAGAATTCCATAAAAAATATCAATCACAAGATGCACCCACCCTTCTCGCTTGCTTTATTATAGTACCAGAGATGCTTTTAAATTCTCATACAGACCAAATTAAGCGAAAAAAAAAAGAGAGAGATTCATGCTGATTACGGTATATATAAGAATGGTAACATGATTAGGAACACTTCTAAAAACAAAAAAATTACGCTTGAAACCAAACACACTATGTACATGTTTAGTTGAACGTCATAATTTTGAGTTTAAAAAAAATATAAATTATTTAAAATAGTTTGAGTTTGGATTAACATCTAACTTGATATAATCTTAAATGAAAATATTACTAACTTGATGTAACTGTCGAATGGACTCATTGAATATGATATCAGATCAAATGATCGTGCATAATGTAACATCACTTCTAAGAATGATGCATTCATAGTATCAACTAAACTGAACATCATACTACAACTTAAATGACCACACTGTTCTGCCGACGATTTCTTCTACCTAACAAGAATATGTTTCTGCTTGATTTAAATCATTCACCTTGACATGTTAAGTATAGACTATTAACTTCACCTGTTTGTCACGCTTAGATGCCATTTCAGCTATGCATTAATTCAAACTAAACAAATAAAAGCATTACGAATTAACGCCAAACAGCTTTGCATGAACCAAACATTGTTGCTAGAACAACTGTTAGTTGTCCAATCCTTCGTAGCTTTTACCTCAATCAAACATGTCTGTCCGACACATTATTGGCGACAGAAAAGCATGGAACGCCGTTTTATAAGATCTAGGTTGGCTCAACTCCTCTATGCCCAATCTAAATAGTCATTCGTGGCTTACACAATGAAACCTTCGCACCTTATTTTACCTAAGTTTGAAGAACTAAGTTGCAAGAACAAGATTACGGCTTTGGAAGGTGTAAAATATAATCCTAAACCGAGTAATAAGGCTGTTGGCTGTTTACCTTTTCAATATAACGATTAGTTGTTGTAATGTGCAATAATTTTGTTGTATTTAAATTAGTCCTCTCAAGTCTCTCCTTTTAGTTACTTTTACGTTATGTTGTTCTTTCATCTGGCGAATTCTTGCCAGCACCAAGAAATTAAGTTTGCCCTCTTCACATAACTCTTTTTTCCTCTATAATATTATTGAATATTGAAGTTGCTCTCTCTTCTTCTTTATGGACAATTTAACCCAGGGGCTATATATGTATCTTCTATAGTGTGAAAGAACATAATTTTTTATTTAGGATTTTGCCGGTATAAGCTTGACATGTGTAAGAGCTTCATTTGATCATACACTCCTATTAGTCGAAGGCATTGGAAATTCAATCATGTGCCGAGACTTGTAAGTTCTATTGGTCTGTTTTTCAAAATGCTTTAGGAGAAAAGAGCATCGACCCAACAAAAAGTATATTGGGACTGCACTTACTCTTTGTGTGTACTTTAGCCGCTGCCAACGACTTTCCGGTTTCATCTCACTTTTTTCCTTTTTGACTCTGTTTCTTAAAGCTCGGAGACAAACGACGGGGCCAAGGGAATCGCATTCTCTTAAAAACCAGCTCAGGTTCAATGGCGCATATACATTCCAACGAATATCTCTAGTCCAGCCAATGACTTTGGAGGCTCACCACATCATAACACTAGTGAGATTACATAAAAGTTTGAGTTTTACAAGTCTGTCCTCAACGTTATACAGTTTTACTATCACAGCCTGCACAGTAATTTGTCTTGTACATTTTTATTTATGTAGTAAAAAACTCAAGTTCCATCGGGTCTTTCATTAGCTCGTGTAAATCATCTTCGACTTGTATAAGCAGAGTCTTATCCTGCCATACCCCGAAATTTAACTGCAAATTGCAAATTAAACAACGACGTTAACTAACTAAAAATGTTACTCGTAGTTTTATGGAATAATTCAGCATACATGAACATCAATGAGTTGGAAAGCAAGTAACCTCAGACTTCTGGTTTTGCACAGATTCTAATTACAACCGGGCAACGTATGAGTTTGCTTCTGTTACATATCTAACCCAGCGATAAGGATTCTGCGCTTTTGATTTCTTTGCTATTTGCAAATACTTTACCTGCACCGGAAAATGACATTTTGGATCTATTTAAGGGAGTACATATAAACCAGATACAAAACTCAAATTGCAATGATAGAGGAAAGTTGAATCTACGTCTAAAATCATTAGGGATGATAACACTATCCGATTTAGCATCCAGTAATAAGAGCTTCAAAAATCAACAAAGACATAGTAAGATTAATTTATAGATTAGCAGTAAAATTAAGGCACTATAAAAGTCCAATACACATTTTCTAGCTTTGTTAAATAAATGTAACAGAAAAAACATAGCTTCAAGAAAATCCCTAGCAGTTTACCTGAAGCCTTGAAGCATTGTACATAGGTATGGTGAAAGTCATGCTAACCGGCCCTGCTTCTTTCATGATATTTCCTGTGCTCAGTAAAAAAGACTTCAATTCATTACGGATAACAATGCCTTTTGAAACAATGAGCTAAAAAATAATTATCAGCAACCAATGTACCATGTAACTCCTGTGAAAACGTCAGCTTTGCTCGTAAAGTATGTTCAGATCCACCAACAACCTGTAAGAGGATGGACCAAACATTATTGTCATCCACTATGACTCATATTAACCTCCAATAAATCAACTGAAGGAACCTTTAGAACATCCACAGATAAGTATTTAAAGATATACCGATTATCAGTGGAAAACAAACAATCTAATTACCTTTTTCAGGCCCCATTCCAGTCTTTTATTTGTTTCCTTAAAATCAGTGGTGTGTCCAACTGCTCCAGGTTCTAACTCAAAATGAACACTAAAAAATTGAAAATAAATTTACCAAAAGGATGTAAGGTTAAGAATGGACCATTTTGGCATGTATGTGCAATAAATTACAACACACACACAGCGTACAAACAAAAGGTAGCATATTCAGTAGATCGGATTCGAACCATCCCATTTGCATCATGAAGAATAAATCAGCCTCCAGAATGTACATTAATGGTTTCCCTACTTATCTCATTTTCTCTTTCTTATCCACCAGCCACTCACCCGAGTCCGTTACTACCAGTGGTGTACCTAGTAACAACTCTTGTTTTCTTTTTTTCATTTTGTACGTTGAATGCTTTGAGTTTTGATTTAAGATTAAACACCCAATATTGGGCATTAAGCTCTGATCTTGAATGCTTATATGTGGAAATACTAGCGCTGAAAAAGGAACGGTTTGCTATTATAACTGAGCGTGGTGAAACTGGCTGCTGTTAGTATTGATATCACATGCCATATTTGATGTTCACATACTTTCTATTTCAAAATCTCCAGCAGTTTTATGTCCATCCATTCTACTGGTAGCAACAAGATATTACAAGCAAGCAACCCGGCATGACAAGAAAGGAAACCTGTAATTAGCTAGTGATTTCTAGCTTTGTGGTGAATCACTAATGTCTTTCTTCTGGGCTTGATGTAGTGCAGATAGCAAAATGAAACAGATTCTGTGGCTATTTCAAAGGTTAAGGTTGCACCGATTCAGCTAACATAAATGTTATTTGTTAAATCTTTTTAAAAGCAGGATGAATTTTTCTTTCTATTTGAGTTCTATTTATTTAGGTGGGTTGAAGGTTATCTGATATGACAAACCTAATATATACCCTCTATCTCGTGATTTAAATATTGACAATCTACCAAACAGCCCAACCTATATTAAACAGCCCAATCAGCCTGTTAGTCAGCTAAACTAGCTCATTATGGAGAAGAGGGAGCACAGACTAAATCATCACTGTCAACTATGACTAAAATTAAATGCACAATAATCGTGAAGACAATGTAAATACCGAGCTGTAAATGATGGCAGAGGCATCTGTACAAGAACAGTACTAGCATTGGTACTTGAGTTGAACTCAGCTCGCACTTTAATTGTCACTTCAGCCTATAAAAATATGCAGACTATCAGTACATTCTAAACTACATGAAGACTAGGAAAGTTAGAGGGAGGCGAGATCTAAACCACCTTCAGAGCTCCTGTTTCTTCAATCAACGCAGTAATACGAAATGGTGGTTTAAATGGTTGAGTCATACGATAATTCATGACTGGAAACTCACCATCTGGTGGTACCTACCAAACAATGGAATAGTAATTAGTCAAGTGACTCAAAAGCACAACATCCTATTGCATTATCTATATATGTAAATTAGTGTAGTATGCACTTACCAATGACAAAGTTCTATCAACATCAAAACTATCCAGGTGTACAGACTCATGGAAGTTACAATCATCTAAAATCACAGCACCTGAACCTCTATAATCTGTTAAAGATGATAGAACAAGATTAAGAATGAATGAAAAGACATAGCAAAAGCGTATTGGATGCGAAAAATCAACTAGCCAACAAATTCTCTTCAAGAAAATTATCCATCCATCAATGATTCGACCAACAAATACATAAACCCAACTAAAAATATCCCCATACTAACACTAAATATATAATTATTTTCAAAATAAAAATAATCTAAATATTAGTACAGGGAATACAATGAAGAAATATGCCATGCCAGACATGTTACCAAGAAAATAACATGATAAAGAAACCGTACACATGTTTCTTATTGTTTTAACTTTCAAGGGGAACAAAATATAATGTTGATTGACCTACCACTTGTCCCTATACTCAGGTCCTCATTGAGAGCAAGTCGAATCTCTGGGTTACCAGAAAGATAACTCTTCATTTGAATAGTTCCATCTATCTCACTAGTAAGTATAAATCCCTGCTTCCAACAACGAACTCATCAAAATAACTCAAAATTTTGTAGCAGTTAAGGTATGGAAAAGGGAAGGAAGACATCAAAGAGACAGCATGAGAAAACCATTAAAAAGATTACCAACATACTCACACTAGAATTGAATGTGACACTTATTTTCTCAATTACATCAACAAAGATCTCATCCCTCTTCCTACCACCAGGTTCATTAGCAACCACAGACTTCGTAATAGCTGTACCTGGCATTCGTTTAGTCCCTTGCTGAAAATATAGGAGTAACAAGTCAACAAAAGGTACATGAAAACCAATAATATGCCAGCAGAAAATAACTGAATTTCCAAATAGTTAGCGGCATACCATGAAAATGGAGGCAGGACCAAGGGGAGGCATCCGTGCAGCATCAATCACTATTGGCTCATTGAAAATATAAGACTTCAAAACCTCAGTGGATGTTGTTTGCACATAACCAAAATCCTGGCACGAATAAGCTTCGGTATAAACATATCAAACAGAAAATGCAGCAGTTAAAACCACGCAAAAATTACCAAGCTTTAAAATGGTTTGGAGAAGCCGTAGAAATGTTAACCAAGTAAACAATTAAGTTTCAGTTTTCTCTATAAAAAAATAAAAATAAAAAATAAAAAAATCCATACATCATGTTTAGATTAAAACTATTAAGCATCTGTACAAATTAAATAGGTTCCCTGCCTTCCGAAAACGTGACACTTAAAAATAGATTAAAGGGTAATTTTACAAAAGTGTGCTTTCTTGTCTGATCAACCTGTCAACTTTAGTACATCGACAGTTGAAAATTGGAAACTTGTTCATGGGAGACTTGGGATGCCAATAGTTGTAGACAGCATTCTACTAAAAACTGAAAGAAATAATCACTAAAGTTTAAATGAAGCAATCAATGGTACTAGGACCTACGTTTTACCCATGAAGTTTGGGCAAATATGCTTTTGCATCCTACATGCATATACAGGTATTTTCCCCAAGCAAACCATCAGTTGAAGCAAGAATAGCAAATAAATACTTACAATCACTTCATCTAGCAATTCATAAACGAGCACAAAGTTCTTTCGAAAGGAGTCTTCGTTAAGAACACCAAGGTAATCTTTGATGACACGTGCAATTCTTTGTAAAAGTTCCAAAACAAGAGAAGGGGAGACATTGACTCTAGTTGTAGCAACAAATAGCAATCCAGCAACCTTCACGTGGAAGTAGTTCACACCATCTATATTCTACGAAAACAGAAAGGCACATAAAACAAAACGATCAGCTAAATAAGAAGGAAAATTAAGAAAACTAGGAGAAATTACACTCACAATTAGGTCTTTTCAGATGTTGCGTTGACCCCTTTAGCTTTAAACAAGGAAAGTGCTTGGTAACAGGCTCTTTTTAACACACTCTCTAACCTTTAGTTTTAAAGAAAGACACTCATTTCCCATCTCCCTTATGTATTTACTAAAGTGAAAACACCCATAAGGAATTTTAGAATCTAAACGGGGAATAATGAATATCCTTTAAAAACTAAAACGAACAAAGTGCAAATTTCCTGAATTATTTTTACCATTTATCAATAATCTATAAATGAGACATAAAGCACAACAACTACCATACCCTGCGGGAACATGCATTCCCAGAAACATATATTTGGAAATTTTGGAATTAATTCTCGATAAATGTGGAAAGAAAAAGATGATAAATGACATAATGAATGAAATACCTACAAAAACAGGTGGAGCATCTCCCTCGACATCCTCTTTCCAGAACTTGACTTTTCGGAAAAATGTCTCAGCGCTTCCTTTGTGAGCTTCACCACGATCTGCATTCATTTAATAAAACAAAAAATAGCGAGAGATGAAACCCTAGCGATAAGGTGCAGAGTGGGTGAAACTTTGCTCGAAATCAGTCCCCGTCAGAAAATAAATTGAATTGGAAATTCTTTTAATGAAAATGAATGATCATGGAAATGGAAGGGAGGAGGAGAAAATAAAGCACTCACAGTCGCGGTAGACGATGTTGTCACCTCTCTGGGAAAGCACGAAGAACTGCAATATCATCTTTCCCTCCTCCTCCTCCTCCTCTTCTTCTTCTTCTTCTTCTCTTCTTCTTTAGCTTTCTCTGTCTTCAACTCAACTCACTCATGTCCTCCTTCTTTACTTTGTCCACACTTGTGAGAAAACGACATTGCCGTTTTGCCACGCACGAGTCAGGCCCAGAAGTTGGCAGCATCATTTGACTCGTGTCGTTTTATTATTATCCTTTTTTTTCTATTCAAGAAATATCTTATTATTATTATTATTATTATTATTATTATTATTATACATTTACACAGGTGTTTATCGAAAGACTATAATCTTCAACAAGGGTATTTTAGTTGCGTTTTTGAATATTTAGATTTATTTTATCCTTTATAAAGATAAAGATATTATTTTATTTTATTTTTTTACAGTTTTTTAGATAAAGGATCTATCTTTAATTTCAAAATGTAAATAGTAGATTTCCTAAGATTTGATTAGATTTGTTGACTGTCAGAAGCTATATAAGTGAGAAACACACCTTCCCTCTTGTGATCTTTTATTATATTTGTGGGTGAGACCTCTATACAAGGTTAAACACACTAAGATCGATCCACCGTTATACGAATTCTTCTATGGGTTTTGAGGTTGGTTTTAATTAGTTTTCTAATATTCTTGGTTTAATCTCATTGTCTATCAATATTTTTTTTTCCCTTTTAAGTTTGATAGTGAAATTTGCTTCGTTGAGGCCTCATTATCTCAATGTGTATTTTTTATTTTTATTTTTTGTCTATTAACATATAGTTAGGATTAACAGGTTAATAAAAATAAATAAAATCTTGTTTCCTTCTACTTCCTGTTAATTCACTCACAGAAATAGGTGAAATCTGTAAATCTTTTTTCAAAATAAATTGTTATTATTATCTATCATTTTTTAGAAACCCATGATAGTTTTGCTAAAGGAAAGAAAAAAAAACTCACATTTTATTTGAAAACAAATTTAGTTGAGCAAAAAACCAGTTTTACAAATATTAGTTATGAATTTTTATCAAGAACATATGAAAAACGTGTAAAAATTATCTAAAAACAAACACTTTGGAAGGTACTCTAAAATTAACGGTGTCACGCTAACGTTGTATCCACGCTACGCTTCCCCGTGATAACCAGGTAAATCTTTAATGATGATGCAGTGGACCAATCAAATAACTACACTTTAATTAATAGCTTCATTTAGTTGCGATTAAGCTATAAATAGGATTTTCAAACCATAAAAATCAAGTGGCCGAACAAAACAAACCAAATACAATATTTATCAAATTATTTTTTACACGAGAAATGGGGTAGCCAAAAAGGAGCATCACGCAAAAAGATGATGCAAGAAAGAAAGAGAAGGAAAAAATGAGAAGGTAGTGCTAGGTGCGAGTACTGGAGCAAAACCCGGGTGTGTAACTATCTGTTAGGGAGAGAGAAAGAGGTATGCAGTTCCCTTCAGAAACTCCAAACATCTGAGGCGACAACCTTAGGAATCTCGATCGCTGATAAAACCTAAGAAGTCCCAAACACACTCTGCATTCCAACTTGTTTAAATTCTCTTTTTCCGATTCACCCTTCTCTCAATAAATTTTGGGCCTATGAGACCCGATCTTTTCCCACCGTCACTGTGATAATAAAGTTTTTTTTTTTTCAAATAAAAGGTAAACCTTTTCTCTTACGTTTTTTTACATTTGTAAATAACTTGTTTTTTTTTTCTCTTTCTCTTTCTGTTAATTAATAATTACTTTCCAGTGTGTTTCTGTGTTTAAAGCTGAAATTCCCAACATGACGTTCTGTTGGGTACAGATCTCTGCATGTTCTAGACTTAAAGAATAATTAAATAAAAATCTGATACGGATCTAGGTTGTTAGTTTGGTAGGTTAGTCAGAAAGCTTTCGAGTGTCTCTTAATTAATTGTGTTTGGGGTGAAATTATTATAATGATACACCAACAACACCTTACACAACTGTATGTTTGTGATTCTGTGCACTTACCACTCAATAGTGAACACTGGAATTTTCTGAATTGTGATGATTGGTTGAAACAATCAGTTTGATTTGTAGGAAATGGCTACTCCTGTTGATCCTCCAAACGGAATCAGGACTGAAGGGAAGCATTATTTCTCCATGTGGCAAACCCTGTTTGAGATTGATTCAAAATACGTGCCAATCAAGCCTATCGGTCGCGGTGCTTACGGGATTGTGTGCTCTTCTGTGAATAAAGAGAGCAATGAGAAGGTTGCCATAAAGAAAATTCAGAATGCCTTTGAGAACCGGATTGATGCGCTGAGGACTTTGCGTGAACTCAAGCTTCTTCGCCACCTTCACCACGAGAATGTGATTGCTTTGAAGGACATCATGATGCCTGCTCATAGGAATAGTTTCAAGGATGTTTATCTGGTTTATGAACTCATGGACACGGATTTGCACCAGATTATTAAGTCTTCTCAAGCACTGTCTAATGATCACTGCCAGTATTTCCTCTTTCAGGTATGAATCTTTGGCGCCTTGTTGGGGTAATTGAATAATATTTTCTTGGTTTCACATTTGTTAATTTTGATATAGTAAAGCACATGGTGTTCAATGTTGTATTGCCAACTGTTTATGAATGTTTAGTGTTGTAGAGTTGACAGTGAGCACAAAACACACATAGTAAACTTGTTTTTAAGTTTTTGACAATCTTTTACAGGGATTTTAGTACAAGGTCTCTGTAATTTTGAACAATTGTTTTCTTGATTTTGTTGCATTTTACCCATCTGCCTGTTAAATTCCCCTTGATTTTCTAAAGCTGTAGTCTTTAAAACCCTGGATTTTCTAAACCTGTAGTCATTCCTGAATAACTGACATCAATCATGTGGTAGCACATCTATAGGGCTTTTTGATGTTATAGATTATGATCATTTGTGCTGCTTAGCTGGTGGTTGAATTCACTAATTGAAAGTTCTCATCTGCAGTTGCTTCGTGGCTTGAAATATCTTCATTCTGCTAACATCCTGCATCGTGACTTGAAACCTGGGAATCTTCTAATCAACGCAAATTGTGACCTCAAAATATGTGATTTCGGGTTGGCAAGAATTAACTGCAGCAAGAACCAGTTCATGACCGAGTATGTTGTCACTCGGTGGTATAGGGCACCAGAACTTCTACTCTGCTGTGACAACTACGGGACATCCATTGATGTTTGGTCAGTTGGATGCATCTTTGCTGAGCTTCTTGGCCGAAAACCGATTTTCCCTGGTTCAGAGTGTCTCAACCAGCTGAAATTGATTATCAATATCCTTGGTAGTCAAAGGGAGGAAGATATTGAGTTCATTGATAATCCAAAGGCAAAAAAGTATATCAAAACACTCCCTGGTTCTCCTGGAACTCCCTTTTCGCGGCTTTATCCTAATGCACATCCATTGGCAATTGATCTTCTGGCAAAGATGCTTGTTTTCGATCCAACAAAGAGGATCAGTGTCACTGAGGCGCTTCAACACCCTTACATGGCCCCTCTGTACGATCCTAACTCTGACCCCCCAGCTGCCATTCCAATTGATCTTGACATTGATGAGGATCTAGGGGAAGAGATGATAAGGGAGATGATGTGGAAAGAAATGCTTCATTACCATCCTCAATCTGCTATTGAGAGTGCTATGGAGAGTGCAGGGTTGTACTGATCATAATCATACTTTCTTCTTCCTTTCAATGGTTATTATGTTCCCTTTTGTTGGTGCCAAGGTAGTTCTAATATCATAACTTGCTTCGAATAATTAGGAGGGTTTGTCGTCAGTTAGCGCATTATATATGCCTTGTTTTCTATTTATTAAAGGTAGATAGAAACAGCAAAAGGATTATGATATTAAAGAAAGTGTTGCTGCTGATGATACATTATATAGTGTTTAACCACCATGTTGAGAGATGGATTTTGTACTGGACTCTGTATTGTAGTTGCCTTGTTTATTGTACATAAACATGTTCTAGTGTCATGCATAAACCATTTTGTATAGTAAGTCTAATGTTTATCAATAATATGTTACTGTTTGAAATTTCAAGTACAATTTCTTTTTCTGTAAACTGGATCTCAAAACGGGTAGACAGGTTTTGGCAAATTAGATTAGTTCAATCATTGCAGTTGATCACTACTTTTCTGTTCTATTTTTGGGTAGATAGTTTCTTCATTTTTCTGTTCTATTGTTTTTCTTCTATAGTTCAATCATTGCAGTGGATCAAATTAAGTTTTCTATCCTCTAAGAACAGAACCTTACAGAATTTCGGTAAAACAATTTTTTTTTTTCATGAACATCTAGTATTTTATTTAAGACTTCATCTCATAATAATTTGATTTGATTTGGTGGAAAGGCAAAAAAACACAATCGTAAAAGTTGTTTTGATCAAATATCAAACTCATACATTATTTGAATAATTCAATCTTAGATTTAACACATTATATGCATAATTCCTTAGTTAGAAGTTATTCACATTTTCAATGTATATTAAAAAATTCAATAAAGAAAAATTATTTAATTAATATATTGTTGTGAACTCATTCCTAGATAAAAAAAAAAGTCGGTTCATCATGCAACTTGTTTGTTTAAAGATGATATTTGTTGATTAATAATATTCATTTATAAAATATTATCTCTACTTTTTATAATCTTTAAATCAATTTTATATTATTTTAAGATATTATAAAAGGAATTATTTTTTAATTATAAAATATTATTTTTCTAATGTTTGATGTCACAACCCCTAGATTGCTCTAGGAAGTGATGCATACATCAAAAATTAATAATAAATCAGTTGCGTTATTTATAAACATTTCAATTTAGCTCACTAAAATTTAATCACAATCATTTATATTAAATATAAAAATTCTTTTTTAGATAAATAAACATATATTTCATATTAACTTTTATTATTTAAATGAATTAAATTTAACTTTTACTAACTTAACATTAATAACTGAATATAAAGTTAATTATTAAAAAACTTATCAACAGAAAACTTATTAAAGACTGGACTGATAAAGTCAATTATCCCCAGATAAATTATAGTAATTTAATAACTTACTAAAAATGTATTAAATACTGGACCCATAAAGTTGATTGCTACCAGATAAATAGCAGATTAATATTTAAAACTTAAAAAAAAATTACAGTAGACAAAACAAAAATTAAAAAAATCATAAATACAAAACCATTATAAATAGTTGAATAAGTCAAGCTTGTTTTTTGACATATTTAATTCAACTTTTTAGTTATACTCATTTAAATGTGTGATTAATTTTGAACCATCCTTTTTTCTTTACAAAACAAATCTAAAGTTTTAATCTAAACTTCACATGTTATTTTATTGTTGGGTAATACTTTATAGTAATCATATCATTATATGTAGACTGGTGAGATTTAAGAAGACTTCAAAATAATCAATAATAAACATTAAAAAAAATTAAAAATAACAGCAAATTCTAAATTATTATTTGAAAACAATATATCTCCTACCCATCCTATTGTGCTAACGATGCAGACTTGCATAATTGAGATGGCGGGTAATTGCTTCCTGCACCCCCAATTGCTTCCTGCACTCTGTCATTTAATATATCTCAATTGCTCTTGTCATAAATGAAAAATGTGAAATTGTTGCAATTGCATTATTGTGGCGGTGGCAGACATTGGTGGTGGAAAATAAGGTTGTTTGGCAGCATTTTGAGGTAAGTGTGTTTATGTTTGAGTATTTTAATGGCTACTATATAAGGGTGCAGGGAGATTGCTAAAATAGGTTTGAAGAGATTAGGTTATAGAAAACGAAATCTGTAGAAGGCTACAAGGGTGAGAAATTGTCTTACGGAAAACCATTTTCGTAATGGTGTGAGGGTGAAAAAAAATGCTTATAGAAAAACATTTTTGTAGTGGGGATGGAAGTGAAAAAGTGACTTACAAAGAAGGTTTTCCATGAGAGAGGGTTTCAATTACGAAAAACTCTCTCTTATAGAAAATGTTTTCCATAATACAAAATTCTTTTACGGAAAATATTTTTAATAATATAAAAACCTCTTACTAAAAACGTTTTTCATAATACAAAACTCTCTTACGAAAAATATTTTTCATAATACAAAAATCTCTTACGGAAAATGTTTTTCATAATATGAAAACCTCTTATAAAAAACATTTTTCATAATACAAAACCCTCTTACGGAAAACATTTTCTATAATACAAAATCCTATTACGGAAAATATTTTCCATAATATAAAACCCTCTTATGAAAAATGTTTTCCATAAGAGATTTCACACTCCCATAACTCAATATCTTCCAAAAAAACATTTTTCGAAATATCCTAACCTCTTTTGTATTCATTAATAAGGCTATAAATTTTCATTCACATATTCTAATGGCGCAGAAAGCAAATATAGGAGTACACGAAGCAATTGTTCTTAGGTAGTATCTTGTTGGGCTCTTATCTCTATTAATTGGCCCAACAAAAATGCAATAATTATTGTTTTTATGCCCAGTGGTGGAAAGGGATGAATATGGTATTCAAAGAATAAGTAATATATATATATATATATATATATATATATATTTGATTAATATGAGATAATATATTATTCCCTCCATCCTAAATTGCATGCAACGTAAAAATTTTATATGTACATTGAAAATACAATATATTTTACATGTAATGTAAAAAATATTTACATAAATGCATTACATTTGTTCCAATAATTTAAGTGCCTTATGCGAGATAAATTAGGAAAGATAAATAAAAAGTGCATTATAAAATTAAAAAAGAAAACTTATAAGTTGATATTATCCGGTGATATATGTATGTATATGTAGTAATCTCATAACACTCTGAATTAATCAGACAATAAATTATAAGTGGAATATTATGATGGCATGTAGGAACTCTGAGCTAAATTCCCAATAAAAATGTAATTTATTACTCAATATTTTCAAGACAAGTATTAAGCATGTCTTTCACCAAAGATAAATATTTCACCTATAAAAACACATGTTAGAAATCCATTCTCATTAATTACGATACGATATATAATCTACATAACTCTAAACACTAAAAGTATGTATATTAAAGTTCATATACAATACCATAGAAGAGAAGAAGAAAATAATAGAATTCTTAAGGCTTTGTTTGTTTGAGAGAGTGGATTTGAGATGATGGATTTGAAGGGAATTGAGTGTATTGTGTGTGGATGAGAAGGTTGTTTGGATTAATGGATAGATGGTAAGATTTAAAAGGATTTGAGGAGATTGATTATGAAAGTTTGGGATTGATTTGATAGATGTTATAGATTTGTTTTTATTTTTTTAATTGATATATTTCTGAAATTACTAACTAACCCTTGTGACATAAGATGGTAAAAAATTAAAATGAATTAGATTAAACTGATTTTAATATAAAAAATATAGAAACTGAATTAACTAACTAAATATTTTTTTAGTAGATTGATAATAATTTTAATTAATCCAACCTGTGAACATCCTTATTTTTGTGTGTTAATAATTTTATATTTAAAAGAAAATAAAACTGTTTTTAAAATGAATAAAAAATACTTTAAATAACATCTTTTTCCCTCAATTTCATCATATATATTGAATTAAATAAGGAGACAAAAATATATTTTTTTTCTGATTTATTTCAATTAAACATTAAGTAAACATGTTTTCATCGATAAAAAATAAAAAAGAAGAATAAATAGAAAGCAATATAATATTTATAATATACTTTTATTATTTCTTTTATAAAGTAAACAATTTTTAGTGATTTAATTATTTTAGGTCAATAATATAATTATGAATGGATAGATTGTATTGAGTATGGGTAGATTGAATGGAGATTAATTATATTATAGCTGTTTTGGAAAAAAGGAAAGTATTATGAATGAAAAAAATATATATAATTATTGAAATCAATTGTTTGAAGAATTAGGTATAAATCAGCTTATTTTTCATATATAATATATATATTATTACAAACCCTAAACACACTTAAATGAGTGCTTTGTAATTTCCAAAGTCAAGGGTATTTCGTAATTTCCATTTCATTTATAAGGGCTATTTCGTAATTTCGCTCTTCATCTCTTCAAATCCCTGCAAATCTCTTCAGATAAGCGAAGATCTAATCCTGTAAATCTCTCCTCATCCATCCTCCCAAATTAGGTCAACTAAACAACTTTCATCCCCTCTAATCCATCTTCTTAAACAGTAAAGCCTCTCAAATCAGTCCAACCAAACAGAACCTAACAGAAATTGAATTGCATATGAGAATCACAACACTAATTCATTTATTTTAGCCAATTTCTAATAGTCTCTATAGAAATATAATTTGACGGCATAATAAAGTTAAAATTATTCTCTAAATTTATAAAATCAGAAAAAGATTTTGGAAAATATAAATTTTAGTGAGAGTACTTTTACTAAAATAAAGAATAAACACTTTTATCTTATTAAACAAGGATAATCTAGTTTATAAATATAATAATTAACAATTTTAATGAGAGTATCTTAAGCTAAAATCATTATAATTTTAAAGGAGGGAGTAACATTATAATAATAAGTAACATCTTCCTCTTTTTGATTTGGCATTTGTTATCTTAACCCTTGTAAAGAAATGGACATTGATGACAAAGCTAGGATACACAATGTCCATTGAAATCATTCCATTTTAGACATTCATTCACAAATGAAGGTCTGAAAAGATGGGACCTTAGAGAACTTGCTTTCCATCATCTTGCTTAGAAATGCAAGTACTCTATTCAACTTTGGAGTTCAAAATATTGCATTTCTTTTTGTGAGGTTCCCATCTTCAAGGGACCACTTTACTGCACTTGACCTCAGCTACAACAATCTGGGAAACCCTAGCTGACTCACTTTACACTTTATCAACAATAATTTATCTCCACCTTCACATTTATGGAAATACCTACCATCTTCAAATGGATCAAGCAATGGCGCATTATAAAAAGAAACTCCTACTATGCTTTACAATTTTACTGCTAATGTTAAATACGTACAACATTTTGAGTGTGTGTGTAGGAGTAGGATGGGAAAGAGATAAAAAGAAAAAGAAAAAAGGAGAAAGAAGTTAGATGTAATGCAATTGATTGAAAAGATGTGAAGAAAATGAGATACATAATATATTAGAGGGTAAAGTAGATGCATGTTTATATCCATTGCAATTTTTACTCTATACATCTACAAGCAATTTTTTTTCTTTTTTCCAATTTGATTTAAAATTCTCAAAATCAAATTCTATTTCTTTTATAATGTTTCAGAATATTTGAAACATAATATAGCATCATGCATCTTGACTATTTAACTTTTTCATTACACATAGTTAGAGAGTACATTAATTTTATTTGAAAAAACTACATTAATATTATCTCTGTTAACCTAATTATCCATTGACACCTAAGTATTTTTTCGATACTGTAATAGTTAAATCAGAATCATAAATATCAGTAATGCTCTTGACACATTATTTTAAATGCACCGTTTATAATTGATATTAGAAAGTACAAAAATATAAAATAAAATCCAAAAAATACAAAATTTGCAAAAGTTGGTTGATCTAACTATTAGACCAGTATAATTTCCCTGTATTATTCTTATTCGTAGATTTGCTTATACTAAAAAAGTGATATTCTTTATTTTTTAATAACACTGACATTTTTTTTAGAAGGGATATAATATTGACACGTTTAATCATATCTATATCCAATTAAATCAAAGTAGAAAAATTAAAAATTATGCAACAAAGAACATAATAGAAATTGTAGGAAAAACATAATTGCCCAGTTAAGTATTTGTCATTGTCATAATGAGATTTCAAAATTATATGATGAAACTCTTTAATAATAATATTCAATTAATCATAGAAGCTCATGATCATCCATTAAAACAATTAATTCAAAGTAGACTTTTCTTGGCATTCAACTATTCTGACTTGTATAAGAGGACACCTCAATTTAAAAGAGAATATTATAACTCAAATAAGAAAATAAGTGTTTTTTAGCCAACACGTGACATTCATAAACATAATAAGAAAATAAGTTTTTTTTTTCTTATAAAAAAGATGGATAGGAGAAAAGTTTTATTCTTTTTTATCTTTATTTCTGCAAAAGATAAAATGAGTTGGAGTCAGCACCGATTATTCCGTCAGATTTTACTGGATTCAGAAAAAAAAAATTATCACAATATATTTTTATTTTTAATTTGTTTATAATTCTTTGAATAAATCATAGTAAATTATTGTTATATTTTAATTTTCAAATAATAAAAAAACCAAATTACATTTATAATTCATCTTATAATTTTAAGTTTGTTGGTTACCATTGCTAATATAATATCAGGACTAAGTAAACATTGAAATGACTTTGATTAATTTAAAAATTGGATAGGATTATATTGTTTAAGGATGGTTCAATAACGGATGGTCCGATAGGCATGTGAGGATAAACTTTGATATCATTTCAAAAAGTGAAATTTAAGCTTAATTTACCTTTACAAATCGGCTTGCAAAGTAAGGTTTGTTCTTATTTATAAATTATTAAAATACATTATCTTTAGTCGATGTGAAATCTCATTATTATTATTTTCTTACATAAAATTCCTCCGCAGAACATGCAAGAGATGATTCGAATATTGTTTTTATGTTTAAAACCTTTTGAGAGTCCTTGTTATCACTTTAAAACCCAAACTTTACATTGTTTCGAAAGTATATTTTTTTTTAAAAAGTATAGTCATTATTAACATAATTCACGATTTAGGTTTTTTATTCACATTTCACGAATTTAGTATTATAGAATTTCAGATAAGGAGAGAATATATTTTAGAATTCTCTTTGGAAATTATTTTTCTTATTTATAGAAGTAAAAGAACTTGATAGAATTAGTTGTTAAGTTAACTAATAAATGTAGCAAATAATGTATTCATTAAAATATAATGTAGTTCTAAAAACTACTAATTAATTATTACATAATTAAACCGCACAGAAAGAAAAAATATATATATATACTAAACTATTAATGGTAAAAATAAAAATAAGAAGTTATACATTGTAAATTCTAATATTAATATAAATAATATTTAGATAAATTATATTAAAAACGTGTATAAATACATCTTGTCGTACGCATTTATTTTAACTATAGGTTATAAGTTAAGGGAGTTTAACTCAATTGGTTATATAGGACAAATGAAATATTTTAACTTTGTATTCAACTTCTTTTCTCTTCTCTCTGTGTATATAATAAACAAGCAATAAGTAAATAAAAATTAGTTTCAAAACACACTATATCTATTAAAATAGAACGTACTTGATTTTCCTTTTTATAAACAAAACTAAATCTCTATTTGTTTTATTTTCTTCGACTTGATTCCTTTAAAATGAGTGTTACAGAATATAAATAAATTGTTTTTTTTTAAGTAAAAATAAACGTGAAAGTGAAGGGTTATTATAGTTTGGTATTGTTATGTGGTGTGACAGTCAGTTGACAATTTGAGTGAATGTGAGTTAACAATAATAATATTATTTAATTAAAACAGAATTAAAAAATAAGTTTAAAAATTAAAATAAGTTTTGGAGAGAGTTCAAATTGTTAATCTCTGCAGTTAAATCTATGTGATATTTTAGTGTTTATAGAATTCACCTTATCGTTATTATTTGTGGTGAAAGTCTTTGTATCATTTATCTTTTTCATTAGTTCATTATTATCGTTTTTTTAAGATGAAAAATCTTAAACCTTATCTCATAAATAACTTCATCGATTATCTTTTATGATTTCAAGTTTTTGTCTTTATTATAAAATTTTCTTCCTTTAACTAGTTTTTTCCATTTCTTGAATTTTATTCCAATAGTTGATTCAGAAGTTTTTCTCCTTTCATTTGAAAGTCATTTTAATTTTTCTTTTACAAAATTGATTTGAAACTCTCTCCCACTTAAGCAATGACTACCAAGTTAGAATTGTTTAAAAATAATATTATTTAAATAGTTGTCAAAGAATAATTTTTCAAAAGTAAATACTACATAGTGAGGACATATTATAACTATATATATTAAATTGTCCATGTATTTAAACAGTAGACATTAATTTTGTTATGAATAATTAAAGTTGTATAGTTTATGTTTAGTTAATTTTAGAAAGGGGAAGTGCATTATGTTGGAATGTGTTTAATAATTATGTTATTCTATCTATGATGGTTGAAGTTGAAGTGTACGCACACCTAACGAATATATGGTATATCCAAATATAGTGACTGGTCTCCTCGTTCAATAATGCACCCAATGTTTTTGGGTTTTGGCATCACTCTTCTTCCCATTCATTATTCCATACACTTTATTCATGCCTTTGCCTCAAATGGAAGAGATAAGAAAGACAAATTAAGATTAGTATTTTATTTTGCAAACTATGTTAGTATTGTCAAATTTCTATCAACATTCTAAAGAACTTGATCGATTGCTTTTAATAAAGTATATTATATTAATCATATTTTTTAATTACAAAACTCAAATTTAAGATTTTGTTTTAAGTATATTGTAAGTTGCGATATTTAAATCAATACAATAGTATGTTATTATGTATTTGTTATTTGAATGGACCCATCTCGTTTTGTTTGCTTCAATAAGAAAAGTTTTTCTTACTTGAACGTTCACGTACCCTTCGAGCAATACAAATTTTAAAGGAAAAAAATTGGTGTCTCATTCACTTGAATGATTTCTCATTATTAAAGTATCATTCACTTAATTAAAAAGGCTAAATTTTTTTAACTATGAAAAAAAAACAATTAAAGAGATCAATAAGTAAATAAAAGAATGATAAAAAAAATTATACTTTTTAAAAAAAAATATTTTATTTTATTTAAAAAATTAATGGAAAAAGGTCGATTGTGACATCACTTACTAAAGGTCGATAGATGAATATGAATTTATGAGATATTCTCCACCTATAAATTGTGTTAGCTTTTGAGATACAACCACAGTGTTCTGTTGACAATCCTTTCTTTTTTCTTTCTTTTATATGCTATTGCTGAGCTTAAAGGAAATTTAGAGGCAGCTTCCATTAATTTTAAAAAGGTTCATGACGTGTTTTGAACATGGGTTAAAATTCAGTAGTTAGTTCATTTGCAAATAGATAATAAATTGATCTGATATCTCATTTAAAAATTTGATCTTCTACTATCATCAGGGATTCTATGAAGAAAATAGGTTGGATTAAAAAATATTTTCAGTCAAATAAAGATTTAAATTAGCAGATTGTACATGATAAAGCATTAATGCCCATGATTTTCATTAATATTTTCGCATTGTAAATTATGTAATATATTTATATATTTATTTCGTAGTAATTTGAAAATAGTTTAATTTAATCTTACCGAGAGAGAAAGAGTTTAACTGCGCTTCAATCATGTATAAATTATTCTGATTTTAATAAGGGGTCTGGTTTTTTTAAAGAAGTTGAATTAGAATGTATATGTAATGATCTTATACAACCATTCAAGTGCATTGTTTTGTTGATTTTTATAATGATTCTTTTAAAATAAATTTAGGATAATTGTTAATAATTCACAATGTAAAAATATGAATATATTAATTTACACTTTTAATACTTATAGTATTATAAGAACTTAGTATTTGTATCATACTCCTTTCACTATAAAAATGAAATTTATAAACTAGAGTATTTTTATATCTTGAAAATTAGTGTGTTCAGTATAATCAATTATTTTATGACTATGTTTGTTTTTATTGAACAAGATAACTAACTTTGCTTAAACTTGAGTTTTAATTTCTTTTATCGAACAAGTTTAAATTTAAGAAGATATTTTAAGCTAATAAATGGAAAATTAATTAACTCCTATTTTAAAAGTATTTTTCTTACAGAACTTGACAAACATACACCTTTTTTTTCTATTTGATAATTATTTTAAAAATATATATAATAAGTTACTCATATCCAATTAAAAATAACAAGTTCCTTAATAGAAAACGTATTAAAATAAAGCCTAATATCCTATCTAACTCTTCTTATTGTCATATATTTTAAAAAAATGTTATAATTTGAGCATAATATTAAATTTCTTATTTGTTTTTTTTTCAAGAAACAAAACATTGATAGATATAAATATGTGATATATGTTAAACATCTTATCACAAATTATAATAAAGTTAAAATTATGACTAAAATATACGCATTACAAATTAAAATAATTAATTAATATAACAATATCATGTTTAGTCTTATAATTTCTTATTCTATATTTTATTTTTTCTATGTATTCGTAACCAAGCGTGTCTATTTAATATAATATAAAAAAAAATTATATAATACAAATAAAAGATATAAAACAATATTGTTCATGTATGAGACCGGTCGACTTCCACAAGCAACGGTTTCTCCTGAATATCCTTCTGCGATGGCGTCCAATTCCTTTCTCTTCCTTCTTCTATCAACGCACCGTCTCGGGAGGGGGTCCTGCAGTCATTCCGACACTCAAGTCAGTATAAGTCTGAGTGAAAGTTAGGTTAAATTGGATCAAGTAAAAAGTACCTTATTTTGTGGGGTTCTCTTGGCTTTTATACTTGTTTAGATGGGCCTTAAGTGGATGAGCCTATGACGTAACATGACTTCTCATTTGATGTATGTCACGTGTCAATTGTAGAAAGAATTTTATAGACCGGCTCCTTTTCGGCTATTCGACCGAAAACTAATCAGTCCGCTATACAACTGTGTATCGGTTTTGGTTCTCGGTCCTCCATATAGTACAAATATTTACACCAACTAAATTGATACTCACAAAATCATCAAACGATAAAAACAGTTTATATTTTAGGTTATGAGAAAAATAAATGAATTTGCATATACATGTGGTACAATAAGTTCACAGATAAACTATACATGTCCGTAGTTTCAATTTGCACTGCACTAGTTTAAAGAAAAAAAAGAAGTAAATTGTATAACTATTATTAAAATTAAATGAATTTATTGTATTTAACAATTCTTAATAATA
>Ga0209700_103633_pt1 | contig 29201 bp, 12 predicted proteins | sample SiratroredBW_FD_187528 | JGI IMG/M metagenome (GOLD analysis project Ga0209700, IMG submission 187528) | Root nodule microbial communities of legume samples collected from California, USA - Siratro red BW (SPAdes) (version 2) | ecosystem: Host-associated > Plants > Roots > Nodule | place: USA...
GGCGGTTCCTGGTCCCAACCGCCTTAATAGGTGTTGTTCAGGTCTTAAATTCTCATTTCTGCCACTACGAAGGATTTTTTACAGCGTTTGTTGACGAACCGCCTTGGTATGTGTCATATACAACGGCAGTTGTTTAACCGCCTTCGTATATGGCGTACTTTTTACGACGGTTGGAATGACGGCGGTGGCAGAAACGCCTTTGTAGGCCCTCCAGAACCGCTGTTAAAAGATAATTTTCCACTAGTGCAAACAATATTGCCCACTAAAAACCTTTTCTATTGATCCTACATAACTAAAATCCTAAAAAAATGATCCATAGGGGTACAATGTTGTACAAAGTTCATCCCAAACCAATTATTACACAGATTCCAAATGTTGTAGACAGACCTACATGTGAAAAATAAGTGGCTAACACTCTCTTCACCTATATTGCACATCACACGTAGGAATTCAATTCACATTAGAAATTTTTAACTTTATTAATATGTCTTTAGTACGGAGCTTGTTATGCACCACTCTCTAGCTACAATGGATAATGGTTGACCTTTTCGTATTTCATAATAATTTAAATGCATCCTCACACCCTCCTACATCCCCTTGTGAAATGATATTATAAGCATGTTTCACATTATATTTCTTATCTACACTACCTTAGTTAATTTAAACCCTAGTATATATAATATGTTTGTCTATCAAATTAATTATAAAATAAAATGATAAAAAGACTTAAATATATTTTTAATTTAACTAAATTCAATGTTATCTTTTAAATTTTAAATTAGTTTTTAGTGTCTATAACTTATCTTTAATAAAATTGTTTTAGTTTCTTTGTTCAAATGTCTAAAATTTGTCAAAATGAATTTTTGAAGGAAAAAATAAATATGTGATAAAGTATTTAATGATAATAAAGTAAAATTAAATGTAGTTAATGTGTACATGATTTTATTTGTTTTCACATATGTATCACTCTTGATTATAATAAAAATAAATATAACATTGTAAATTTCAAGGCCTAAATCCATAAATATCTTATGTTTTGTATCTTGATTATATATATATATATATATATATATATATATATATATATATATATTTATTTTTTTTTCATTAAATGTAATCTGACATCCTATCTCTTATGTCATCTTAATTTAATAAAAAATTACAAGACGTGAACTAAATAAAGTTAAATCTTATATCAGAAAAACTGAAAAAAAATAAAAAACTAAATATATTTAGAAATAAAAAATACATCAAAATTTATATTTTCTTAGAAAACTTATCTTTATATTTCTTATTAGACAACAATTTTTTCACTAAACCGAATACTATATTAGTTTTATTACATTGATTTATTTTAGAGTGGTTGAAAATATTAAATTAATTAATTTAAAAATATAACCCATTTAAATTTTATTTTATTCTAAATAGTAACCAATCACTCCTAACCAAATGAATAAAATTATAAAAGGATAAAAATATTAACTTTGCCTTTATTAATTAATTAATTACGCACTTTTTGGAAACTTTCATTTTAGTTTAAACTGTACTAATGTTTCAACCAAAATAGCAGCTGAAGTTGGAAAGAGAGATCCATTCAGTCACTGGTGACTTTCTTTTATTTATAAGGCATAGCCTCCTTATATAAACACACTCACTGCCTCTCATTCTACCCTCCCCTTTTGTATCTCTCTCTTTCTCTCTCTCATTATTATTTTTTTTATTAGTTCATGCAAATTAGGATTAGGGTTTATATCAATTTGCACTGTACAATTTTAAATCAGAACTTCCGTTCTCATGCATTTCGCTCTTCTCCAAATAAAACCGGTCCCAGAACCAGTGACGGGGACGCTATTTCGTTCGCCAAATCCAGTTCTTGTCCTAAGTGAGAGCTCATTAGGGTTAGGATTAGGGTTTTAGATGCGTTTTGTCTCTGATTCGAATGAATATGGAGAGCACGCGTAGATCGTTGGATAGATCCAGAGAGCTGGGTCCCAAGAAGCCTCGATTGATCGACGAACTCAGCGCCCGACAGTTACCTCAACGACAGCAAGGGTCCGGGGTAGTTGCTTCGGTGGTGTCTGCGAGGGTGTCTTCGGTAAATGACAGGGACTCTGAAAGCAGCGATTCGGGTCGCGGCGGTGGGTACCAGCCGCAGCCTCCCCCTCACCATGAGCTTGTGGCTCAGTATAAGACCGCGCTTGCTGAGCTTACTTTCAATTCGAAGCCGATAATTACGAACTTGACTATTATTGCCGGGGAGAACCAGTCTGCTGCCAAGGCAATTGTCGCTACTGTTTGTGCTAACATTCTAGAGGTGAACACAATGTGCTGCTGTGTGTATTGAATTGAACTGTAATGGATTTTTGGAATAAATGAAGAGCAATTCGATTTGATTTCTATGATTTGTGGTATGTGGTGTCTGTTATTGTTTTTTATGTATGGAATGATGAATTGGATTGGTATTGTACATAGGGATGCTAGAGGAAAAAGAGCATGGTTCATTGAATATCAACTCATTTCACTGGCCCTGTAAGAGTTGGTTGGTTCTTATGTGGTGCTTTATGCCATGCACCTCAAGAAAATGAGAAGCATATTTAGTTATCCTATTAGAATTATAACTGGTAATCAACACCACTGGGGAGTGGTTCTCCACAATTTGCTTGGTGTTTTCTTCATTTTGTATGCAAAGGGGATTAACAATCTTGGCAAACATTGATTTTTCCAGTGACAACTAGAGAAAGAAGTGATCATTGAACAGTTTTCATTCTTAAATGCTCTTATGTAGAGCTTTATCACCTATATTAGTCCTGCTCGATTTGAGTAGAATTGCTTTTCATCAGTGATACCTCTGGGCTTAAACCAAAATCAGTTACCAATCTCAATCAGTACCAAAGTCCACTTATGAAATTTTATGCCAACTTCTGATTGGATTATATATTGTTTTCAGCTGTTTTCCCTGTTTGCATCTGTCATGGCAATCTTATTCTTGTCATTGTGTTTTATAATTTTAGAAAAAAGTATAGTGTTATTGAGAAAAGTTAATGACTTTCCAGGTTCCAAGTGATCAGAAACTGCCATCTCTCTATCTCTTAGACAGTATTGTTAAGAACATCGGGCGGGAATATATAAGATATTTTGCTGTCAAACTACCTGAGGTCAGATATTTACTATCTTTAACTATTACCTTCATTCATTTATTTTGATACACTTTTTATTATATGTGATGCATCCTTTTAACAGTGAAGTTCTGAAACTTTATACTGAACTGATCTGATAGAAGTTAGTTACATGACTCGAGATTTTTAAGTTAGTTACATGACTTATGAGATTGTAAAAGTAATCTAATTGTAATGAAATGGAAACAGTTTTTCCCTTTGCATTTTTACTGTGATGTATGTTTTCTAATTCTATACACCTATTTTTAACTAGGTACTACTACTTTACATTTTAGGTATTCTGCAAGGCTTACAGACAGGTTGATCCTATTGTCCATTCAAGTATGAAACATCTTTTTGGAACTTGGAAAGGAGTCTTTCCTCCTCAGTGCCTTCAGATGATTGAGAAGGAACTTGGCTTTACACCTGCAGTCAATGGTTCAGCTTCGGTATCTGCTTCAGTCAGGGGTGATTTGCAGTCACAACGCCCACCTCATAGTATCCATGTGAATCCCAAGTATTTAGAAAGGCAGCGTCTCCAGCAGTCAAGTACGGTATGTGAACCATTGCACCAAGAACTTGTTCTTTAAAGGTTTGGAAAGTTGCATTTTGATAGGAATCAGTCAAGGTTGGATACTGCTAGAAATTTTTATGTGATGAATTGAAATTTGCGGTCATGTGTTCCTTGGATTCTGTTCATTATTTTGATACACTATATAGTGTTCTTGCAATAAGCGGATTTAAATTGGATTTTTTCCATTAAACTAATTTGAATTTCTCAATCATAAATTGCCATGATTTTGTGGTTCTGATTATGGTTTTCAGCTGATATATATGTGCTATTAACCGTGCTAGGCTTTAGTTAAAAGTAATGTTCTGAATTCCACCTCCCTATTATTTTCGTATACATATTTTAGATTTCTGTTTTCACTTTGTTACTGTATCTTAAAGTCTGATTCACAATACAAGTCTTTTCATCCACTATCTCTTGTACTTATTTCTTTTGCCGTGTCCTTTTCTTATGTCATGAAGAGTAAAGGAGTTGTTGATGACATGACCGGAGCTTTGTTAAACTCAAATGAGGATTCAGAGAGGCCACCAGATGGAGCTTTGGGAGCTTCTCGACCATGGCTGGATCCTAGGATTAACATGCTTGTATGTGAATCAGATTTTTCCTTTTCCTCTTTATGCTATTATCTCTCTCAGTTGTTATATCTTAATGTTGTGGTGTGTATTGCAGAATAATCAGCATGCACACAGAGATGCATTTAATAAATCTGTTCCTGAGAAGAGCATTGATGGATCATTTGGAGGCAGTCAATATGGTTCTGGCATTTCTAGTAATTTGATCTCAGGGGCTGGAAGAACTGGAACTAAGCTCACTGATTTAGGACACGAAAAAACATGGTTCAAAACAGATGGTGGTGATGCAGAGACCATATCTGGGCAAACAAATGGTTTCAGTCTCAAGCGTAGTTTTTCAAATCGTGAAGCACCAAAGTCCATAAATTTGGAAGCACATCGTCAGCCAAGACAAAGTATAACTAACATACGGAACAATGTTATGTCAGGTAACTGGAAAAATTCTGAAGAGGAGGAGTTCACGTGGGATGAGATGAACACTGGTTTAACTGATCATGGACCCAATGTGTCCAGCACTTTGAGCACAGATTCATGGATGACAGATGATGAAAATTTGGTAAGCTTGCTAAAAGGGTCAGTTGCACTGCCATCTGTTCATCCAATTGCAATTTTTTCGCCTAATTTATCAAAAGGAGTAGATTCCTCTTTTATGTAACATGATTCTATTTGGAATGATCCTCCAAATTGCTAAAACTCTTCCTAATTTTTTAAAACACTTGTCCTATCAGTACATTTTTCTCAAAGCAATCAAGACTGGTTAATGTGGCTAATTTCGATCAGAAAACTCCACTTACTATTTGAGTTTTTCATTTTCAGCAGAAACTAGAACATCATTTAGTGTTACTTTTCCCCTTAAGAAATCCCTCTTGTGTAAGCTTCTCATTATGAGAGACAATCGCTATCTTGAAATATAGGGGACATTACAGAAAATCATATTAAAGGAGGATGCCAATTGCTTGATAGTCAGTGCAATCGAACTAATAGTTTGGTAACATGCAATTACCCCAAATATTTTAACTTTTGTATCACAAGAAAGGTTCTTTTGTCATCAATCTAGGGCTGAATGCCCAGATTCCCTTAGAAATAAAAAACACCGATACATCAAAGTCGAGGAATCCAAAGTTTTAAAGAGCCTAATACAAACTAAGAAATAAAACTCTAATTTAATTTGGTATTAAGATATCCTGGTTCCCTACTTTCAAACCCTAGTAGTTAAACTACTTAATCCCAAAATATAAAGCCATAAATTACTGTTGCACGTAATCATGAATTAATACAATGATCTGAAACTTCATATATTTTATTGGATATACATGACTGATTTGTTTTTCCCATATGCAGGAAGGTGAAGATCACCTGCATATTCTACGCCCTTATGGGGCAAAGGTTGACAGGGAAATATCCACTGTCAAGAAACAACTGCCTGGTTTTGGTGGCCATCCACCTTCATCATGGCAATTGCAGAAGCACCACACAATTGATAAGTTGAATCTGAAGCCAGTTTACTCAGATGGATTTGTGTCATCTATTAGTGGCTTACCAGCCAACGCAAATTCTTTACCTGCCAAGAAGGGGAACCAATCTTTTACGTCAAAGGCAGTAGTAGGAATGGCCAAAATTGTAGGGCAACAATTTGATTCTGGGGAGATCGAATCCCCGTCTGGGCAATCACCTTTGCCAGGAACAGTATACCACCCTCATTCAATGCAAAATTTGCCTGAGCAAGAAATGCCCCAGAATCTCAGAACATCTCAATTTTTGGGAGGTCCAACAAGTCAGCACATTAGAGATCGCTCATCTACCCTTCATCCCATTGTTCAGGCTGGTAACATGCGAAGAACACAGGAAAAGGACGTGCAGGGCCCATTATCTTCTGCAACTACTTTTCAACCAAAGCTTCAGCAACAGAAGCTTGACTCTTCTCAGACTGAAGTTTCTGCTAAAACTAAGCTGCCCCAGTCTAAAGCTTCTTTAACGAAAGAAGTTTCGGAACAGTCGACCAAAAATAATTTGTCAGCTGCAGCTGTGAAGAGTGGAATCATCCCCAAAAAATCAATTACCAGTAATCTGGATCCAAGGAAGCATCTATGGAAGTCTGGGGTTCAGCTTCCTCGGTCTGGTAGGTCTTCTTCAACCACAATAATTTCTTCAGGGTCTGCAGTGGCATCACCATCTTTATCAGATCCTCTGCATAAAGATTCATCTTTGCTGCCAAAAAAACCTCAAGGAAAGGCTGGACAACCGCCACAGGGGCTTTCTACTCAACCACCTGCTTCTTCTAATGTGAATGATGCCAAAAATAATGTAAATCCTATCGCAAACCTTTTAAGCTCATTGGTTGCAAAGGGTTTGATATCTGCAGAAACAGAATCGCCGACTATGGTATCAAGCGAGGTGCTGAAGGGATCCAAAGATAAAACTGTAAACATTAGCACCAGTAGCTCTTTACCAGTTACATCAGTTTCTGATTCTGCAGCTGTCCCAGTATCATCTGCCAGAGATGAGGTAGACGCTGCTACAAAATCCTCTCTTCCCTCAGTTCAATCAACTAGCACAAAAATCAGAAATCTCATTGGCTTTGATTTTAAGCCTAATGTAATTCGAGAATTCCATGAACCGGTAATTAGGGAATTATTGGATGATTTCCCTCACCATTGCAAAATTTGCGGTATTAGGTTTAAACAAGAAGAACAGTATCAGAGACACTTGGAGTGGCATGTCACAAGAGAACATGGTCCAATTAAATCCAGAAGTTGGTATCCTAAGTCAGATGATTGGATTGCTGGCAAGCTAGAAGAATATTCATCTGAGGAGTTTACTGACTCTGTTGTTGTACACGACCAAGAAACAGACAGCAGTCAATTGGATGTGATGATTCGAGCAGATGAAAATCAGTGTTTGTGTGTATTGTGTGGCGAGCTATTTGAAGATGTGTACTGTCACGAAAGGAACGAGTGGATGTTCAAAGGGGCCGTTTACATGAACCACTCGGATATCAATAGTGAGATGGAAAGTAGAAATACGGGTCCCATCATTCATGCCAAATGCTTATCAGAGAACTCAATTGTCACCAATTTGGTAAGAGGCCTATTATCTGATATTCGTAGATGTCTTTCATTTTGTTATATTTTTGGTAGTAATTTGATTGGACTATTTTTTTGCAGGGTAATGATTAATGGCTTGCTTCTACAGCATTGTGCTATGGTGTAGTCAGAAGCTTACCAAGTGTACCCACCCAGTTTCACATTGCATACTAAATTTTGATGATCCTTTATACTCAAAATTTATAGCCTCTAACTGGTCCTTAGAGCGGTTAAACAAATTTTGTGCTCATTTTGTTTATTGTACTTGTACCCGGGAAAAAATTGCGTAGTGTTCTTCAACTATATAAATGAGCTAAACTTAATCGTCGATATGTGCTAATAACCTTATTTCACTGTGGAGAGGCGGCTTTTGTGCATTTAACATATCTGGCGATAATCACCAGGCAAATAACTTTGCTCATGGTAATCCAAATGTCTGATAACGTTATCAACGTCACCAAAAAAAACCCACGATCTTAATTTCCCTCGTAATTTTCCGTAGTTAAATTTCCCCCTTGTTAAAGAGGGATTGGAAGTAACTGCTATTCTCTCAGTTGGATGCTCCCATCCCAACACGTTAACACAATTTTCATACCATTTGTGCAAGGGAAGTATGGGCTGTCACCTTGCGGTCCACTATTCACCCATTAGACTCCTCTCACCGCCAACCGAGCCAAAATCTTGCAAGAGGGTCTAAAAGTATAATTGATCCTTTCTCCAAAGAAGGTTCTACCCTACCAAGTGTAGATAAGAGCAAAGTCACTATCATTGCAACTTTAGGCATACAATTGAAGAGCGTGTGGCTTTAGGGGATAAAATTAAAGAGCTGGTACAACCCACTCATAAATTGTGCGCTTGACGGCTAGAGTATAATTGTTGTTAGCCTCACGATTTGATGTATCATCACTGGAATCCTGACGTCCTCATGCCAAGAACGTATTGACACCATCATCACGATCAAAATTAAACCCACTAATAGAACCCCTAATCCCTTCAACATCAAACAACAATATTCACCCACTTGACAATTCCTAACATATCTAACAAAACACCAAAAGCTTTAGTTAGTAGAAGTCAAGCCCCTATCCGGCAAAAAGAAATAGTAGAGAGGCCCATCATACCCCAACTCACATGCTATTTATAAACATTAACACCGACCCATGCCAAGTCTAACAGTTACTCACAGTGGTCTCACTATAACTCCATCGTATCCCGACACCTCCTTAGTAACTCTTCTTTACATTTGTTATTCCTCGAGTCTGGTTAATCAAACAAACAAAAAGTTATTTTTCATTAATACTCTTGGTCACTTATCGTTCCTTGAATTTGGGAAGTCAATGTACAGATAAAGTTGAAAGAGTGAAGAAATGAAAATTCTCATTTTCATAACAAACTATTCGTCATCTATCCTTCCTTGAGCCTGGGACTGTTCTATGGATATGTCATTGTTGTAAGTTGGTGCTGATTATGGAAGTTTAACTTTGGGGTCCACCATGAAATGAACGGGCTTGAGGTTCTGGTGACAGTTGATCTACCAACCTGTGACTAAATCGGAGGATGTAATAGGAGCTCTGCTGTCTCGTGGATTATGCGTCACGTTGTTAGATGGGACTGTGAAAGGAAAAGTAATTGTGGTTTGGTTAAGTCTGTTATGTATAAGCTGAGTGAAGAATTGGAGTCTTTGATCTAGCAAGCTAAGTGAAGACTCATTTGAGCAACTAGTGGGAGGTTGCCGATGTGAATGGCTGTGGATGTGGATACTATATTTAAGCATGGCTTTGAGGGTAGAATTTAAAAAGAGATACCATACATATTGGAAAGCATTTTTCAATTGCACTGATGCTTTGTATGCTGCAGAATTTATCTGCATTAATTTGTATTTACCTTCGTCTGTTACAACTCTGTACTACAAAATGCATTATAGGTTGTATACCAACCGGGCCTTACTGTCCCGGTAAAGAAAACGAAACTTTCTTTTTTAAGCCTCTAACGGATTTCACTTGTTTAGGTGCTTTTTTATTCAAATCAGATGCTAAGTAACTTACGGCACCACATGCTTTGTTTTCTTGTCTTTTAGTTGGGATCATGAAACTTTTTGTACCTTATTTATTTATTATTTATTGTGTGCTGATTTAAAGAAAAAAAAAAAAAAAAAAAAACTGAAGAAAGCAGACAGATTCTGACTTCTGAATTCAAATTTTCTAGAAATTAAGCTTAGAACGGATGATTTTTACCGGAAAGGCAAAAGGGAGAATCGAAGTGATCACATCCAAGCCTCTTACCCCAGTTAGTCACGTGTGCGTTTGTAAAATTTTCATTACTACCAATCGCTGGAATTTAAAACGGCAAACAAATAGTCAACATATTTACTAAATTTAGTAAGATCTAGAAGGACATTTTGTTCGATCTAAATTTTGAATTGAGAGTAATGGAGATGTTTTCGTACCACGTATTGTGGATCTCACAGTGAATACACACACTAATCATGTTCCCTCAGCGTATATGCAGTACTCTTAGTCTAGATCAATGAGATTAAACAGCAAGAGAGATAGTTAAAGGTGAGTTTTAACAATTTCTTTAAGTTCGATCTTTACACATCATATCTTTTTTACAGAAAAGGTAAAAAGTTTGGATAATTTCATTCAATTTTTCCATAAAATAACATTTATTAGGTCATTCATTCCATTCAAAGTGTTATCAATTGGAAATTTGAGATTTCATCATAGTTTATCTTTAAAAGTTGTTTCAAAAAATTAAATAAGAATATATTGAAATTACTTTTAATATTTACTCTGCATGATGCAAAACTATTAAACATATTAAATAAATAATATTTTTATTAAAATAAATTAATAGAAATTAAATTGCAGCATATAAAAGATATAAATATACAGATAGACTTACAAGAGTTTAAAGGAAAAGGCTTATTTAATATATTCTTATTACATGATAATATGCATGATAAATTTGATCATAAAGGAAACTAAAAAGTATTCTGAAACTTGTTTACTAAAATAAACTAAAAATTTATAGGAATCGTAAACTTGTTTTCTGAATCTAAAATGAACGTAAAAAATACATGGAACCCTCAACGCTAATCTTTGTGTTAAGTGGTATTATATTAAAAAGAAAAATTTAATTTAAATTGTGATATAGCAGTCGATTTATAAATAGTCAACCGTTCACTTTAATATGTACAGATTTTGTCAGCGGCAACCCTTCACTTTAATTGACAAGTTCCTTAAGTGTCTTTACATTCTGTTCAAAACCTATGTTCTAGTAATTAATTTTATATTAACTATTTTTTAAATAATTTTAGAATAAAATTTAGATACAACCATATGTGTTAACAGTATTGTTTTGCATTCAAATTTAAAGATTTACTTCAACAATTCCAAATGCTATGATTTAACGATATTCCTTATTATTATACATGTTACCAAAAGAATCACAAATTCTAATTGAAAAACAAGTCAACTTAAGCTTGACAGGTCATTTTGTCAATATAAAGTTGTCAAGGAATGGTGATAGTCAACCATTCCTCTTATAGTAGTTTAAGGAAAAAAATTTGAAATTTAATAAAATCTTTCTAAAATAGATTATTTTCTCGAATCTGAAAATTTGTAATTTACAGTTGTAGTTTTAAATAGTATTATAACAATAGTTATTTCATTATTGGAATAATCTAATTAATTTGTACATGTGTTGAAAGATAGTTTTAAGAGGAATGGCAGAAAGAGAAAATTGGAGTAATGGTGTGAAGTAGGAACAAATGGATGGGTGGGAATTTAAAAGGCAAGAATGTGAAACTGCAAGAGAGGATCCAAGTGCCCCAATTTTGCCGCTATTGAAACAGTTGAGGAGGAACATTAAAGACCTTCACCAATTCTTCTGACTTTATACACACATAAACACTTCAATTGGTGCTCTTTTCAACTAAAATAAATTAATCCAATGCAATCTTTTTTTTCTCTCAAAGTAAAATTAACTAATGATTATCTTCACCATATGGCAACTAAAAGTTGAAAACAAAAATAACCAAACATAAACTAATATAGAGTAGAGAAAGTTCTTTATGTAAGTCAATAATAGCTGAGCTAGCTAAGAAGTTTGTCAAAAAATCACAACTGTTCTATATTTATGTAGGGGTTTATTGCATCCACATGCCTCCAACCAACAGAGACCTAACTTTATTTTCACACTCAGCTTCAACTAATCAGACAGAGCTATTTTAGATTAATCCGAAAATTTCATTTTAAATTTCAGATATATACTTTTATAAATATACAAAAAAAAATGTCATTCATGACAATAAATAATGTCTAATTTGAATATTATTAATTCTAATAAAATATAATTACGAAAACTGTAACGTAGTTTATGTGAAAATGCTCTGAAAGGATATAATGTTATCCATTAGGTCGTGGTTGTTCTCACATTGCTTCACCAAACTTGGTAAAGTTATATGCTTCCATACCTGAATTTATAGAAGCTAGTTTAAGTTTGATAACAGCTCAAATCAAGAGTAGAAGATGTGATAACACCTCACCAATATTCCAAAATAAGGTAGAAAGTGGAAAATAAATGAAAATTATTTGGTGAGTTCGTTCGTATGCAAGACATTCAGAGTTTTATCATAACTATATATATATATATATATATATATATATATATATATATATATATATTGAATTTTCAAACTCTTGTGAACACATTATGAGTCATAATAATACATAAATTATATTAGATAATAATAATAATAATAATAATACATTAATAATATTAGATTGTATGCGGAGAATTATGTAATTGTGTATCACAAATATTTGATAAACCAGAAAAATAAACTTGAGTAAGATGTAAAAATATTATGTGTAATGGACTTTTTCGAACGGAGAATGAGAACATATATTTTGATCATGATCCATATATCTAAATATTTGAATTGGTTAAAAACCAGACTGACAATTGCTGAAATGATTAAATATTTAATTAATGTACATAGTAAGCAAAGAATGAAAACACTTGTAAGTTTAATCACTTAAATACCAAATATGTTTGACCCCTTAAAATTAAAAGAAGTTTTTAATGAAATCATAGTTACATTTTAATTTTTATTACATAAAATAATCAAATTAATTCTTAATCATTGTTTCAATTTATTAAACAAATTTAATTATGTATATTCTATAATAAATAATTATGTAAAATCATAATTTATATAATAAATTTAGTTCTATAATGCATATATTTATCTTAATAAATATTTATATAATTTCATTTAATATTTTTAAATAAATCGATGCATTTTGTTATTAATAATTTTTTTTGTTATTTTTTTATTAAAATTCAATGTATTATGCATTTTTTTATTAATAATAAAATAAATTATTATATAAATCAAACAAAATAATGAAATTAAAAAAATAAAAATCACATTTATTATGCATGACTTTAATTTAAAAATAAAAACTAAATACACCTCATATCTATTGACTTCAGTTCAATTCAAAAATAAAATAACTGAAGTCATTCTCATCATAAAAAAAAAAAAAAATCACTTTCATTGTACATTACTTCAATGTATTAATAAAAAATTAAGCATATTAAAATTATCTTCAACATATGAACAATTTATATAAAAGAAAAAAAAATCAAATCAAAATTATATTTGTCATCCACGTTTTACATTCTATAAATACAAAATTTTTCAATTCCGATAATTTCCATGTACGGAATTGAAGTGGTAAAAAACCTAATGTATGAACTCGAAGAGTCGCTCTATTATATATAAAATAAGCTTAACGGTATACTATTTTTCCTTCGCCCGACATTTCTAATTAATTAATATATGATCTTTATTTTATAAAGAGCATTAACCTTATAAATGTGACACTCTTTTCCTCACGAACTCGTTTTCTATGTGATATGCCAACTGTGATCTTCAACATGTTCGCAACCCATCAGCCTCGGTTTATGCTTCTTCTGTTTCTGTCTATGCAGATTATCACCTTGAGATGCAGTTCCATCACGCAAGAGCTTCACACGGGCTTCTCGGCGACACCAGAGTCTTCAACAGCGTCGTTTCAGGCAGTTCTAAGTGATCCCACCGGAAACTTCTCTCTGGGCTTCCTCCGCGTGAACCGAAACCAGCTGGCACTAGCCATCCTCCACGTGGCATCCCCGGAGCCTTTCTGGGTGGCCAACCCAACTCACGCAGCCTCCTGGTCCGACACCACACGCCTCATCTTCAACGGCAGTCTCGTGCTGTCGGACCCCGAAACGCGCGTTTCGTGGTCAACCGCCACAAACGGAGACCGCGCGGTGCTCCTCAACACCTCCAACTTGCAGGTCCAAGCCGAAGGGATTCCCCTCTGGGAAAGTTTTGACTTTCCCACAAATACCATCGTCCAGGGCCAGAATTTCACCTCCAAAATGTCTCTGTTATCCTCCAACGGATTATATTCATTGCGGTTAGGCGACGATTTCATGGGACTATACGAAGGAAACGAGTATTTGTATTGGAAACGCACGGTAATGGAGACGAAAGCGGAAGTGCAGGAAGGGAAGGGACCGATTTACGCGCGAGTGAACCAGGAGGGGTACCTCGGGATGTATCAGACAAACGACGAGAAGCCCGTGGATGTTCAAAAGTTCAACAGCTTCCAACAGGCTGTGACAGCGGCGTCGTTTTTGTTCATGCGGATGGAAGCGGACGGGAATTTGAAAGCTTATTACTGGGACGGTTCCAGCTGGCTAACTAACTACCAGGCTATTTCTGAGACCTGCGAACTCCCCCGCTCCTGCGGTTCCTACGGTTTGTGCAGGCCCGGCGGCTCTGGATGCTCCTGTTTAGATAACCGGACCCAGTTCGAAGCGGGTAGGTGCTTCAACGATGTTGGTGGAGAGTTGTGTGGGGAAGAAGGGATTGGTAGGAGTAAAAGCGGTTACTGGGTGCTGAGAAGGAGCGGCGTGGAGGCGCCGCACAAGGAGCTCCTTAGGCACGTGACGACGTCGTCTTTGGCGGAATGCGAGGAGCTGTGCGAGAAGAACTGTAGCTGTTGGGGAGCGGTGTATAACAACGGGACCGGGTTCTGCTACATGTTGGATAGTCCGATCGGAACCATGTTGGGTAGCGGAGATGCGACAAAAGTGGGGTATTTCAAAGTTAAAAAAGTGGACGTAGAAAAGAATCGGGTTTGGGTACGGGTCGGAGTTGTGGTTACGGTTTTGGTAGCGGTTGGGGTTATTATCGTTGGGACGTGGTTTTTTGTGAGGAGATGGAAAAGGAGAAGAGGAGTGAAGGAAGAGGAATGGGCCTCGCCCGGCCCGTATAAGAATCTTGGATCTGCGAGTTTTAGATCCATCGAAATGAGCAACAGTGTGGAGTGACGGAAGGGGTGACGCATTCCTCTTGGTTGACGTTGGTGGAGTGTGGTGGGGTCCACCTAATCTAATATTTGTTTTTACCTGTCACCGTCATGAGTCATGACCTCCCCCACTTGCAAAGCAGCTTCACATGTGATGTGACCCTTTTGACCTTTCCTTATTTATGCAAAACAGTTGCTGACTGAAGTGAGTAGAGTTGGGCGGAAAGGTGGAAGGAGGGTTTCTTCTCTCACTCACCTACCACGAGGGAATCAAGTGCCGATTTGGAGTGGTGAGAGATGCCAAACAAATGAGTTGAATATACAGTGTTAAAGAGTTTGGAAACTAATGCGTTTCATTCTCCATTAAGCTCAAATTCTTCCATCTTTCATACTATTTTAACCAATACTCACTTTTAGCTCTCAAGTTTTATGTCATCTAATCAAGTATCTGCTGTCTTACTGTGTTCTTTATTTTTCTGTCCAAACTAAGAGGACGCTATATACTAAATTTATTAGCGATGTCATTAATTTAGATAAACGTGTTAAAGATTTATTAGTAACATAATTAATTCAATGAAGCATTTAATTAATAAGGATTTAAGTATAGACACTGACTTTTATCTCAGGAGGGACTCATAAGAAAAACAAATTTTTATTTAATAAATGTATAAATATTAGTTTCGTATGAATATTCATAATTTTGTTTTTCAAAAGAATTAGGAACATATCTAGAGGATATATTTGCATAAATAATAAATTAAAAAAAAAAAACTGGTTTCCGAAGATTTAAGATTACAACCGACGAATTATCAATATCATTAGGGATCTTCAAAAATTTAGAATTAAAATTTGATTATATATATTAGTTATAAAATTTTATAGAAAATATATTAATTGTATCATAAATGTTTCTAAATTTAAATGAATTATATTATTCGAGGTATCTTTTGACTTTAGTTGTTAACAACGAAAAAAATAAATTCCAAATTGTAAAAAAAATTAGAAGGAAAATGTTACACCAATTGCCTCCACAGGAAAACAAAATAATAATTAGATAATAATATATTTATCAGTATGTCTTGAATTTAATATATCAATTGCTTATGTACTGTCTATAAATTCATCTCAATAGCAAAAAATTTAAACGCAAGTTGAAACTATGTTGCTGTTTATTTAACAAAAAATACAGTTTATATTTCAATGATAGTTTTTAAATTACACACATCAATTTGACTGAACTAAACTTATTTATTTCATGAACTTATTTTAATAAATTATAAACATGCTTCCCAAAAGGCTTTCGATTATAATTAGAGAAGAAATTAACGAAGTACATATGATTTATTTCACGCTTCGCATCGCAATGAGTTGGGCTTAGTATCCAACTAACAAATAGTAGAAAGGGCCATGTCAATAATTTCTGGAAAAGTATAAATTATCTATTTGTTAGAAACATTTTATAAATCTACAAATTGTTTTTAAATTATGTGATTCAAAATTCAAAAATATAAAAGTATATTTTAAATTATGTAATTTGAAAACATAATCTAAAATATATTCATGGACGGTATAATTTAAAATGCGTTTTTCCGAAAATATATTCTCATCTATTGTATGTTTTTAAGTTCCACTGTGAAAAAATATAAGCCGTAAATTTACATTTTTTAAACACCAATAGAAATCCATGAATAAATAAGGCGGCATAATTGAAATTGCCAACTTTAATGTACAGAAAAGCCCATAGAAAGCCATCAATGAGCCCACAGGAAGATCCATGCCTATCTTCATGGCACGCTGTGCGCATGCCCCTATCCTTTCCCTGTAATTTGAAAACCCCGAAATCTGACATCATCATCATCATCATCATCATAATAATAATTTTATATGACAAATAATTTCGTTGTTTCAACCATTAAATTATATTTTTATATTATCATAATTATTCATATTAAAATTTTTATTAAAACTGAATAATAATAAAGTAATAAAATAATTTATATTTTAGTATATTTTAAAAAGTATATATTACTTACATTAATTTTACTTTATATATATAAATGGAGATTTGTTTGTGAGATTGATAGAATGTTGGGGCATATATTTGGTGTGGCATTGCTTCACTGGTGGTTTGAAGACGTAGGTGAGTATGTTATCTCTTACAGCATAAAACCTACACGTAATGTAAAGAATAAATGCTCCTTCCACTAAGAGGAAGCAACAGAAACGGATATTCTTTCCCGTTATATGCAGGGCAACATGCTTATGCTTTACATCCTGCTCTATATGTATATATCCATTATTGCTCCTATTGCTTTATACACGTATATATCCATTATATTCCATGGAGAATGGCTAACACGTTACAAACACAAATAATTAAGAAAGAGCGTGACCAAGAAAGGTCATAGGAAATAATGTTTGCTTTTGGCATGACATTTCAATGGACCATGTTAGTTTGAAATATTTACTTCTTGGCTTCTATAGGGTGTTTTTCATAAAGGTCTTTTGGACTAAAATGGAAAGGTGGATTCATAATAGTTGGTGTTGAGTATGAAAGTAGATGAGAGTTATTTTCTCCACTTGTGCAAATTGATTATAATCATAAGTTAATAAGTTAATGAGCTTGTTAGATAAGTAATGCGTAAATAACTTTATACGTTATACTAGATTCATGAGTGGAAAATTAGTCTTGTAGGTTACTTTAGGTCTAAAAAAAAATGACAACAATTAATAATTTTTGGAATTTTAATCACAATAATGCATTGTTTCTTATTTTTTTTATTGTTGTTTTATTTTTTTGTATTTATTTTCCATATGATGAATTTGATGTATTCATTTTTTTTTATATCTTTGCATTTTTACTATTAGTATGATTTTGTAAAAATCATTAACAATAATAATTAAAAACTGATTTTTGACCCAATTTTTAGTTGATAACTTAGTTTATATTTAATAGTAGAGTCTTACATTTAATATAATATAATAGTCTTGAATTTTGAAATACAAAAAATTTGATAAACAAAATTTTCAACCGCTTATAACATTTGATAAAATATACAATAAAAATGAAAATTGTTCGAAAATTGAAGAGAGGACTCTGCTAGCCAATACCAAAAGGGGGTTGGGAGCTGAAATCTCAAAAATTTCTCCATGTACAACAAGTTTTTTTTATTTTTCTTAGTATTTTTGAGAATTTTTTTATATTTTACGCATTTAATTTATATATTTATACTTATACTTGTGAGAAAATTTGTAGTGTTTCTTATACCAAATAAAGATTTATAAAAAATTTACAATTTAGATATTCCATACTTTCATGTTCAAAAATTTTTATTTTGTAATTTTTTATATTTTGTATATTATTGTCATTCGTGTTTAATGTATGCATAACAAGGTCATTGTAATTGGTATTTTTTTTTATTAAAACGTAAAAATATTATGTCAGTTATGGTCTAAGTAAATTTACGTCGGTTCAGTAGTTTGACATAAATTTATATCGGCTCAGTACTTTGACATAAATTTATATTGAATATTTTTCCTGACGTAAATTTTACATCGCTCGCTTCTACGTTAGACTCATAACATACATAGATGGTCTTAAATATGCAATGAAAAAGATCTCTTTTATTCTAGTAATTTGTTGTCAAAAAATCATGTTCAGCTTCATTCCCAAACTAATAGAATGTGACTCAATCTTTATAAATCATAAGTCATTCTGCATAACTTTTAATTTTATAATTTCTCATAACACTAGTGTAAATTTGAGATACCACGTCAGCAATTTACGTCAGACCAGAAAGTAACCAATGAAAAAAATGTATGGTAATATTTTTATAAATAAATTCGACTTTTTTTTTACATTGAACCTAAGGTCATTCAATGTAATAGACTTTTAAAACCCTGTGTCCGCCTTTTGTTCTCCCTTAGTTTTTCCCTCACGAACGACCAATAATCTAAGGCACTTGTTTCTACGTTAAACTGTTAATAAAAGTAAAAGTCTCTTTTGTATTAATGTAAAATTACCAAATTACTCTTATTTAAAGAGACATGGACAATAGAAAAAAAATAATTTCTTTGAGTCATCCCACCTATTCCAAACTTAGACTAAGTTTTATCTACACACCTTGACAATGATTACACATATTTTATACACAAATTTATCATTTTATTTTATATTAAAAACACTTTTATTATATTTTATTTTAGTTTTTATATCATTTTTTATATATAGTAATAAATTGGATTCAATACATATAATTAGTTTAATTATGCATTTTTAGCTAATCTCTGTTTACTCTTTTTGCTGAAACTTTTTTGTAGATATTATTTTTGGCAGGTGCATTGGATTCTAAATTTTCAGTGTTTCAAAATGGAATTATTATTTGTTGAATTTTGAGTCCTGTGTTATTTTCTATGATTTTTGGAAGTTGAGATAAATATATTAATTTGTTTATAAGAATTTATGCAAATTCAGTTTTTGTTGTAATTGAGCTTACGCATTTAATTACAGTTCTTACTCAAACCCGCGTGCGCAACTTATTAAAGAGCCCATATATGGACTAAGTGAACTCTAATAAAAGAGATAATTTATTTATTTTTGTTTTATTTTGCATTTTTAAAAATTGTCTTTGCATCTCCTCCAGTGTTCCTTGTTCTTCAATTTAAGGAATAAAAAATCAAAGAATCCAATTTGAATTTTATACTGTTCCAAATTTGTTTTTCTTCTCTCTAATTACATATTTACATTTTATAATATTAATTTGTGTTTATAATTTTATAATTCAAATTAAGAATAAATTTATATATAGATTATATAATAAATAATATTTTAATTTGATTCATATTACTAATTCAATAGCATTTATTCGATGAATCAAATAACTGAATCAATCAATTGTTTGAACTATGAATATATTTATATAAATATGATCAGAGGATTTATATGGACGTTAAATATGTGAATTTGACTTTTCATATTTTTTTTTAATTTGTTTTCATCTCTATCACGTTCTTTCTAATTCTATTTCATCCTACAACCTTTTAAAACTAGTAATAAATATTGCAATTTAAAAGTTACAAAAAAAAAGGAAACTGATTGCAAATCTTGCAAAAAGAAGTAAGGATTTGAAACTAAGGGAGAAAAAAATTAGAAAAAGTGCAAGAGAATTAAAAGTAAATTAAAAGGAGAAAATGAATAAGTCACTGGTTAATGCAGCTAAAAAGTATAAGAAATTTAAAATTTCAGCAACGCCAAACAACTGTATCGAGAAAGTAAACCAGAAATAATGCAAGCAGTTGAAAGAGACATTTTAAGAATACTATGAATTTATATACCATTATTATTATAGTTGTGAAAAAAAAAAATCTTTGATTCTATAAATTTTTTAAAGAAAACAATAATAATGGTTAAAAGAGAGATTAATCCCACACATGTATTCTTGTAACAGAGAGGCTTGTTGCTTAACACCTTTGGCAATATTTTCAAATCCTGAAATTACATCACTCGATTATTGAGATTTCAAATTTTCATTACAAAACATATGAAGTTCATCGTTATACAATGAAATTGATAGTTAAAAATAAACTAAAAATATATGAAATTGAATAAGTATTATTAGAAAGGGAGAGAGAGAAAGAGAATTGAAAATCAGTGAAAGCCATGGAAATAGAATTAAGGGTAGTGAAAATGTATAACAAGAATAAGTTAATGCAAGTCTCTTTTGTATAGTTTGAAGAAAAACAAATGCAAGGAATCCTATGAAGGGTGGGTGACAGGTTATATAGGACGAAGCTAATTTGTGACAAAAAACATTAAAATCATAGAGTATGCAGCTACTTTTGTTTAGGTTTTCTGTCCACATATTACAGTTACACTTGTAAGAGATACGAAAGTCGTAAAATAATTGAAGGACAAAAATATATATAAAAATAAAGTGTAACAAAAAGTTGTCCTCTTTACGTGAATTTAGAAGAATACAAATATCACGGTATCCATCGGTATGTATGATTGATGGGATTTGTGAAATTAAGGAGCTAACAATTTAGTTGATACGAAAATCTTGTCATAAATTGAAAAAAAAAAAGTTATTATAGTATTACATTTAATTAATAATATAAACGTAATCATTATATAAAAATATAGTAATCAATAAAATAAGTTAAATAGCAATCGATGTACTAACAAATAATTGAAATTAATAGTCATATTTCCAGTCTAATCTACCAACAAGCACAAAACAAAATTAATTTGAAATTTATATGTATTATATTAGGACTATTGTTTAAAATAACTTTCCCCTCGTCGTATCAACCATTAATTTATTACATATTTTTTCCTTTTTCTTATATTTATCTGCTTTTTATATAAATAATTGCTAGAACCTTAATAAGAAAAATCATTATATTTTCACCATTTGTCCCTACTATTCAGGAACTATGTTTGTCGGATTGCCCAGCTGCATATTCTTTATGAAATGTACTTTAATTGTGTTTAGTTATTGTGACTTATAGTAATATCAAATTAGGAAATACTCAATTTGCTAGTAAAAAAATTGAATGATGGATAGATTTGTAAATATTTATTTACATGTAAATAAGATTTTAAAACTATTTTATCATGTATTTAAGTTTTTCTATAAATAGAATTCTTAATAAAAGTCTAGAAATAAGTTCTTCAAGAATTCATCATTTATAAATAGAATACATTAATTTAAATACACATTCCAATTAGGTTGAACAATTTAAAAACACATTTCTAAAAAAATAAACTTACTTAACTTTAAACAAAATAGACCCTAATACTTCTCAGTCCATTATAACCCCCTTTTAGATAGCCTTTTAGTAGGTAGTTGGTGGTGACAATTTTAATTTTACGGCAGAGTAGGTTTCTCTCCATTAAAGTATATTCTCATTTCTCAATTCATCATTTTCCTCTAGTGTAGTGTTTTTGGCTAATGGGTAGTACACTATATTGAGATGAACGATGGTGCCTATTTCCCAACAAAATATTTGTGCAGAAGAGGCATATTTTGCCATTTCCAAGCACAGAAACACAGAGAGAGAATGAAACACGCAATAATGTATTCATTAAATAGGAACAATTAAGTTTAGTTCCCTGCATAATGTCACAACACAAAATGTGTGAAGAATAATTCTTTGCTGGGCTGGGAAAACAGAGATTTTATTTAGCCGTATGCGAGACATTCTCGAGTAAAATTATTAAATTCAGATTTGTGAGTCCATGTGGTTCCCTCATGAAAGGATGCTGTTCTCTGTGTACCATCGTGATGTGTTTCAGCTTTCAACTGTTTCTCTGAAATCTGAATCATTTACCCCAGCCTACACAACTAACAAAAATAATTGTGCTCAGTCAAAAACCATGGCTGCATAATTTTGTTCATCTGTGTGACACAAATCAATTGTTGTCCATGCAACTTTGCTTAGCCACGAAGCTAAATCACCTAAAATTACTGTCACACTTTGAATAAGAAAATTATATTTAGCACTAGGTGAATATTTCTCTTTCTCTATGTTTCTTGTGGGTTCCTTTTTTGTCCACCAGAGCCATATGTTCCTAATCTCCATTTGAGTCACTTTTAATAATATTGCCTTCACTAATTTATATTATTTATTTATCAGCTTTCTCTTTATAGTTGTCAATGTAGTTGCAATCAGATGAATCCCGAGACATTAAATTTCTTTTTCATTCGGCCCATGGACATGAATTTTTATCCACTACACTTGGCAATGCACCTATCTGTCCCTCCCCTGTGTAGCTGGAGAGTGAAAACCAAAAGCCTAATCACTCAATAAACGGCTTCATATAGTTGATGGGAAAAGCAAGCAGAAGAAACTGAAGAAAAAGTTACTTAATTTGGACCTTTAAACTTCCCTTAATGAGCATGTTGAAAATTTGTGCTTTCCACGTAACTGAAAAAAATATATTAATTAACACTACGAAAGCAGGGACATTAAAATTCAATTTGGCTTTCCAACCTCGTTTTCTTTTGTCCATATTTTGAAAGTGGAAAGGATAAGCTTTTGCTAACTTTCAACAATAGCTAACACGAAAAAAAAAAAGGTTGGAGCGAAACTAATCATATTTGTATTGTGTCCAAGTAGGTGAATCTGAAGCCTGACTTGAATTCGTGGGTCCAAGCGTCACCCTCATCCTTGCATTTTCGTCTCTATTTCCCCGTCAGCTTCGTTATCTTGTTACTGTGTCTGTCATATTCATCCCAACCCACATGTCAACACTTGTCAAGGCATCAAGCAAATGAAAATACCATCCTTCAACCAATAACAACTCCTTGCTTTTTGCACAAACTCACCCAGAGTCACTACCCTAACTAAAATTGCATCCTATTCAATAACCTCATGACTTACATATATATTCGCTAACAAATCCATAATTAACTCAGCTTACAAGTTGCCAATGTTTTTATCATATAGGGTCAAACCGTAACTATCACAATTTAATTATAGAGTAGTGGCAAGCCAAGAGAAACGTAACGCAAGCAATTTAAGATACAACAGTCATTTTTCATCTAGTAGTAAATGTTAATTAATTTTAAAGGTTAGAATTAGACTATTGAATGCAGAACCCAGTATCATGCATTTCATTTTCTTGCCTTATATTTTGTCTTTACTGATGCTTCACTCCACAGGTATGCCAGAAAACATAAAGGACATTCACACATGTTTGGACCATGATATTTTGTCACATTCAAATTCAACCCCTCCCTATCTCTCTCTTTTTCTCTCTCTCGCTCTCACGGTGCTATCTAATTCTTTTCTCCTTCATATGCAAGCACAAGCGTAATCAGCGACTCACCTTTTTATATTTTCTTTTCCCCCCTCCATTACAAAGTTGCCTTGATCCTTGTTATTTTTATGTCGGTTTATTTCTGAGAGAGAACCCTTTTATAATGAGAGGCATAGCGTCTTGTTACAACGAACATGCTATTAGAGTGTCCGATTCATATTGTTCGAGGCCTTCAAACCAGACCTATCTATGTCCCAAACTGAATCCTTCCACCAGAGATTCAGTCACCTGCATGTACAAAATATCAACGCAAAAACAACTCTTCATCACACTAACTTGGACCAAGAAACTCTTAGGCCAAGGCTTCACCATAACCATCGCCAATTCCGAACATTCTCCCTCCAAATTCAACGCAAGGCAATTGAACAAAACCAAAGGCAACGAAACCTTCCAATCCCACAATTTCCAAATCCAAGTCCTCTGGGATCTCTCCAAAGCCAAGTACGAGGATGGCCCAGAACCGGTTAATGGGTTTTACGTCGTCGTTTTGGTGGACTCCGAACTGAGCCTACGCCTCGGTGACAAAAGCCCCTCTCTTGAAGAACAATCGGACACAAAGGAAGCAAATTTCTCGATGGTTTCAAGGAGTGAGACGTTTTCCGGAACTGCGGTTTACGCAACGAAGGCGAAATTTTGCGAGATGGGAAATTCTCACGATATATTGATAAAGTGCGGCGCGGAAGAGGGAGCGTCGAAGGGTCACGTGTTGTCCGTGTGCGTGGACAAGAAGACAATGTTCCAGGTGAAGAGGTTGCGCTGGAACTTTCGGGGCAACCAAACAATTTTTGTGGATGGTTTGGTCGTGGATATGATGTGGGATGTGCATGATTGGCTTTTCAATCCCAATTCTGCCTCTGCCGTGTTCATGTTCAGGACGAGGAGTGGCCTCGACAGTAGATTGTGGTTGGAGGAGAAGACTTTGCACGCGCGCAACCAGCAGGACAAAATTGGGTTCTCTTTGATGATATGTGCATGTAAGAACCTTGATTGATTCAATCTTTTTTGATTCAATACTGGATTTTCTAAGATCAAAAGGACTGACACATGTTTAGATTTTTTTTTTTTTTCTTGATATCTACTGTTGATGATCTTTGATCACTGCCCATGTGTCATCGTTCTTGTTTGAACAGTACTAGATTAAAGTTTATAGATTATATTAAATACTGGTACTGTTGGAAGTGATTTTATAACCAAAAACTGTTCGGCGAATATATGTGTGTCCGTTTTTGTTTATTAATAATGGGAATGGTTGGGGGTTTGGACTTGCGTGGGGTACCTGAGGTGGCAAAACTGGAGTTTGGGTGTGAGATCATATACATGACAAGGCACACTTCAATCTCGTTGAATTTTCTGTTTTTCATTATCTATGGTTTTGGGACTCCTTCATCCTTACTTAGCTTCATACAATAATCCTTTGTCGTATAGGTTGTGATGTGTGAATCGTGATCATTCACTTTCACTTCACAAAATATGTATAATACGTTTTTATGTTCAAAGTTTTGTTTTATCATATATCTGAAGCGTGTTTGTATGTTAAAACTTCCACGTTATCACATACGTCTAGCATTTTTTTTAGATTCTTATTATATACGTTTAGCGTGTTTTTCAGTTGAAAATTTCACGTATCATACGTTTAATGTGTTTTCAAGTTAAAAAAAGCACTGTCATTATATGTGTTTCCTGTACTAATTGTACGTTAAACTTTTTACATTTATCACAAATCTATACGTGTTTGTACGTTATAAATTTCATGTCATCATATACTTTAAGTCATCACTACATTCGTTTAGTGTGTTGAATGTTATGAATTTCATGTCATCCTCATACGTTTAAAGTGTTTGTATATTTGGAGAATTTTACGTTACTAAAAATGTTTGACGTGTTTGTACTTAGAAATTTCATATCTCCAAATATGATCGCGGTGTTTATATGTTAAAAAATCCATGTCACCAAATAGATTGTTGTGTTTGTACTTAAAATTTCATGTTCGGCTTATTTATAAGTTAAAAATTCATATTATCGAAAGACATTTAACGTGTTTAAATGTTGAAAACTCAACTTAAAAAAATGTTTAGTGTTTGTATAGTGAAAATTTTCAGGTCATGAATATGGATATTAGTGCTTGCGTTACGTTTCTTATTTGCATTCTGTCTAGTGGGTTGGACATAAATTCTTATGCATGTTGTGTGAGAAGTTAAGGCTCTCAAATTTTGACCTGACACGGTTCTCTTTTTTAAAAGTTGAACCCAACATGTTATTTTATTCTTAAAGCAAAAAATTCTATTTTGTGTGCACTGAAATTTTCAAAACAAAGGACCCATTTCTATCAAACATATGATATGAACATGAAATTGCATTAAATACTTGGGTGAAGTGTTTTATCAGTCATAGTAATCTCGTATGATTTGAACATAATTATTTCTAATAAAGAATATGTGCTATCTATATATATAAAAAGAAGATATACAAATTATTACTCTAAGCAAGTTCAAGTTGTTCTTTTCAATTTGTGTTCTTTTATTGAGTCAAAGTATTAGATTATTTTATCATTCTTTTAATTTTTTAAAAAATATTTTAGCCTTTCATATATATTTGAAAAATATGTTTTTAATTCCTAAAAAATGTTGAATTGACTTTTAAAACCGTTTTATTCTTAGACTAAAACTATCTTTTCTGAAAAATATGATAGGTCAATTCTTAAAAAAAAAATGGGAGAGACCAAAACTAAACTTGTTCTAAAATTTCACAGACAAGAAATACAAAACCTATTGTAAATATATTCCAAGATGTGCATAGCCGGAATTTTTTCTAAGGCATTCAAATATTAGTTTTATTTGGATAAAAAATTTAACATTTTTTAAGTTTCAGAAACTAAAAGAATTAAACTGGGGGCATGATGATCTTGACGGGCTACATTACAAAGAAGACAACTTCTTCCTGCACCCTAATAAAAAATTTTTATACCACAAATGCCCTTATATGACAATCGGATGACACTTTCAACCAGTTGTCATTTTTTTTTCAAATGACAACCGGATGGAGGTGCTATCCGGTTGTTAATTTTTTTTTAAATGACAACCGGATGGGGGTGCCATCCGGTTCTCATTTCCAAATCAAAATGATAACCGGATGAAACCCATCCAGTTCTCATAGTCCAAATCGAAAACGGATTAATTTTTCAATTTGGATTATGAGAATCGGATGGGTTTCATCCGGTTATCATTTTGATTTGGAAATGAGAACCGGATGGCACCCCCATCCGGTTGTCATTTGAAAAAAAATTAACAACCGGATGACACCTCCATCCGGTTGTCATTTGAACAAAAATGACAACCGGATGACCTGTTCATCCGATTGTCAATTTTTTTCAAATGACAACCGGATGGAGCTGTCATCCGATTGTCATATAAGGGTAATTGCGGTATAAAATTTTTTTATTAGGGTGCAGGAAGAACCTATTAGGATGCAGGAAGAACTCGTCTACAAAGAAGGGGCAAGGATAAGCTGGGTATTGCACCCGTGTTTTTAAATCTGCACCCCGTGAGGGGTTAAAATAACAAATATGTACTTCAAAAACTACATTTTAGATTACACATTTCTAATATATATTTCTGAAACTTATAAAATATTTTTAAAATGTATAATCCAATATAAATGTATTTCAGAATGAACAGTCTAGATATATATTTAGATTATGTAATTTATAATTTATTAAAATATCTTGGAATGCACATTTTTTGAAATGTATATTCTAAATTATTTTAATACATTCTGATTACATATTTCAAATTGTATTTTCAATTAAAATACACTTATAGAATGTACAATCTATAATAAATATTTTTTTGAAGGATATTCAATTTTATCGGGGGTGCAATATCAATATATGGGGTGCATAATGTATTTCTTATGTTGTAGTCCTCTACAAAATGGGTTTTTAAGATGGGGTAATCCTCTAAAAAAATCCCTAATCTTTATCATTTTCTTTTACATTGTCGTCGTTGATTTTTAATAGTCTTCTTTGGTCGTCACTTCTGTGATCATGTTCTTTTTTATCCTACATTTTCTACCTTTCGCGCTTTCTTCACTTAGCAATATGTCATATTGGATTATCCTAAAAACGCTTATGGTCTTCAATAACGACGTTGAGATTGGACAATTTAAAAGTTTTTTATATAAAAAATGACCTAAAGTTTTTTATATAAAAAATGACTTCTGTGTTATGCAACACGCAATAAACTACTAGATTATACAATTTTGAAAGCTTTATTTAGAAAAAAAAATGACTTTATTTTGTACAATATATAAGTCATTTTCAAAAGAAAAAAATGATTTTTAAATTGGACTATTTATAAACAAAAAATAATTTCCGAATTATGTAATTTAAAAAAAAATAACTTCTAAATTATGTAATTCGAACGCTAAAAAGTTTAAAAGTTTTCTTTTTATAAAAGAATAATTTTGGATTGAGCAATCCAAAAGTCAAATGTATATTCTAGGTTTGTGAAAATTTTCTTATACAAAAAAGTAAATTTTAGGTTGTATAATCTAAAATACACTTTTGACTATATAATTAAAAAAAAATAAATTGTAAAATCTTAGAAAACACTGAAATTAAAAAGATAAAGTGAAAAGTTTTATATTTAGAAAAAAGTATAGAAAAAAATATAGAAGTACCCTTTAAATCTATCATGGTCCAACGAAAATAAGTTAAAACCCATTGTCTTTTGATTAAATACATAATTTTTCTTTTAAGTAAGCATATCAAAAAGAAGGTTAGGCATATCAAAAGAAGGTTGTACTCGCGGATTAGAGTGGTATTTTTAACTTATTATTCTAACTTTTTAAATTAGAAATTTAAAATATATTTTTTAAAATATACAATATTATTGAAAATTAAATAATGTAGAGATTATAATTACTTAATTTATTCAAATAAAAAACATTAATTAATCAATTAAAAAGTTAGGAATACTTTTTGATTAAATATAATTTAAAAATTTAACTCACAAATAAACTACGAGACGGAGGATGAAATATCTTAAAAGACATCTCCCATAGCAACGGGAGGGAGAAAAGAAGGTACCACCTGCTACGTCCTTTTAACCTGAAAAAGGTCCAAACCCAAACTTAACACCTTTGCCAATTTAACATTTACCCATTCAATAAATTCGTAATACAATTTTTAAACTAAAATAAGATATTTAATGAAATATTTTTCGAGACAGCGTTTCACTATACAACACAACTTTATGCATTCTGTAGAAGTTGAAATAACAACATTATTGAATGAAAACTTTTCTAGGCATCATTTTGAAGTTTTTCTGTCACTTATTTCTTTCAACCACTTCTAATTTATTTTGTTGTCTATATTTTCAAATTAAATTTCAATGTTTTCAAGAAATTAGTATCAATATATGAAAAATAATCTTATACATAGCAACATAAATTATCCTTCATAAAACTAGAGTGTAAATAATATATTTAAAAAATTACATACTGCAAATTGTAATTACGATATTATTTATATATTTAAAACTATTTATTTGTTATAAATTCTAAGTTATATAATATATATATATATATATATATATATATATATATATATAATATATTATTTTTATTT
>Ga0209700_103634_pt1 | contig 29189 bp, 11 predicted proteins | sample SiratroredBW_FD_187528 | JGI IMG/M metagenome (GOLD analysis project Ga0209700, IMG submission 187528) | Root nodule microbial communities of legume samples collected from California, USA - Siratro red BW (SPAdes) (version 2) | ecosystem: Host-associated > Plants > Roots > Nodule | place: USA...
TATATATATATATATCTTTCTCCATTCATTTCCATTCACAAGGATGGATCTTTTTTTCACCCTTTTATTGCATATTATGGTATATAATAAGTTTATTTTATTTTACTTTACTATTAGTTTAGATATTTTATTTTACTTTGACCATTATAAAATTTATAATATGTATTTATTGGATACCCTATTATAATATCTAATTTATTTTTTAAACGTTATGCTTATTAATATTGATTGACAATAAGAAGGGTGAGAAAACAAATCTTGCTCCATTCCATTTAAATAAGGATTAGTGAACTTGCCCACCAAAATTTAAAATAAAAAGTATAGAAAATTAATTTAAAAGATAAATTTAGTTAAAAGCTTAACATATTTCAATATTTTATTCTAAATTTCTTTTGAATATACTTTTTTTTATTAAATATTACAGATATTACATTTATAAAATAAACTGACAAGACAATGAACTGGTATTTTAAATTTCAATAATACTAAAATCTTAAAAAAAAAAATCGTAAACCAAAATAATTAATAAAAAATTATTATTTCTTGTAAATTAGACCCTAACCACCTAGTCTATTCCACTTTGACATAGGTCAATTAATTATATTATTAACATTTGAATATGATTAATATTAACTTGTTTATTTAACTATTACACTAATTATATTATTTTTTTTTCATTTTAATATTATATTTTAAGATATTATAATCATCACATTAATTAGCATAATAAAAATGATGTCATATTTTTAATTTATTTTAATATATGATATAATAGCAGTAAAACACACTATATATTTATGGAAAAAAAATTGATAATAAAAAAAATACTTGCTACTTAAAAATAACTTGTGTTAGATTTGCACGCTAGATATTTACGTTGTAAATTTTAAGTTCTTCTTAACCGTGTTAAACGCTACTAATACATTTTAATTTTAAATAATTATCTAAGACGTTAGTTATAATAGATTTTTTCAACTTTATTAAAAAATAAAAGATGTCTAATACCTTCTAATTATAAATAATTCATTTAATAAACAGGTTTCCTTTGAAGTGGGTAATGAGTCACATTTTTTAGAAAGGACAATTGAAGAGTAAAATTGATGAAAAAGGAGCAAGGTTTTCTCCACACATTTTTAGAAAGGACAAACTTTAACTCTTGTTTTTAAGGATATGTGAAAAATGGTTTTGTGATGATTTGGTAATAGTGTTCGGAATCTAAGAGTAACTCTAGGTACGTTTATTAGAAATAAAAAAGTTAAACAGATTATAAAAAAAAATTTACAAAATTTTGAGTTGAGATGATCTGTTGTCATTATTTTTGTCATTATTTTTGAGTCCACTCTTATCTCAGTCTTGTTTACTTGTTCTTCTCTAGATTTTTTCAACAAATAGTGATAGAAAAGAATGAATAGAGAAACTCAATTACCTTGTAGCTATAACATTACATTCAACAATTCACCCCAAGCAAGATGATAAAATCAAGAGGCAATACAAAATTTTGTTCTTTTGGAACAATCATAGCTCATGACTACCTTGAGAACAATGAGAGGTGAAACTACTACAAATTACTTCAGACCAAAAGGCAAAACAATAAATTAAAAGCAGCCTATGGTCTTCTTTGGAGTGGTTCCTGTTGCACGGTATATTGCAGCCATTTCCTCTGTCTTCAGAACCTCTTCACCATGCTTGGCTTCAATCATTGCCCTCTTCTCCTCTGCTTCCCTGTGAACTAAAGCCATCTTGTTTTTCATCTTTTCAACTTGTTCTGCTTTCTTTTTCTCCAGTTTTTCCTACTCACACAACAAGTTTCAAAGCTATATTATTCAGCACAAGCACTATACATACACTTCTATGTCCATTTGGATCTACTTCGCACAAAAATTTGTCCTTTCTCTAGTATAATTTGGTCATTTCTACTTTGAATCTCTCAACTTCACCAAACTAGTTTAGTAAAACGAGATTTTTACAATATACCATATATTTGGTATAGAATAATGTCATGCATCCTATTACTTTTCATGCAGGGAACGTACCATATCAAATTTATCATATTGTTTGATGTTACTACATAGCATGTATATATAAGAAAGGCATCACGTTAAACTAAATACTGAACAGGTAAATCAAGTATTACCTCTATCTTTTTCAACTCAGCTTCAATAATTGCTTTCTTGCTGTCTTCCCAAGCAGCAACCGCTGAGAGATGTTTTTGAGCTCTGTTAACAGATCAAATGATGTATCTAGTTTAGGTGAGTTTGTATTGAAAATTTGTATAAGGGTCAATGAAATGGCATATTATTATCATCATTATCATGGTCTACACATCACAAATCATAATATCCTACAGACTTTGGGAAGCATGAGTGTGTTGGATCATCATTTAAACTCATGTTGAAATCCAATCAGTATGATTTTGTGGAAACATTCATGTTTCCTTTCATGTTGAGAAACTGATAGAGTTTAAGCACTACGAGACAGTTATTTTTTTATTTTTTGAGATTTTTTTTGATAAAAAACTGCACTTTTATCTTAAATGTGGTTTTAGAAATAAAACAAAATATAATATAGATTACTCTACTGCAAAATCAACTTTAAGTTTTTAGTTTGCCCAAACTCTCAGTTAAATGTTATAACTTCTTCATTTTGTAGCATAAATGACGTGATCTTTAACTTTGCAATGAGGTTCTAAACACACGTTTAGTTTTTTAACTTTTCAAAATGAAGATGCACCCTTCTTTGAGGCCTATACATAAACTGTTAAAGTACATAAAAGTCTTACCTGTTTTCTGCTTTGGCTTTTTCACTCTCTTCCCATGCCTTCACATAGGACAACTTTTTTTCTTTCTCTACTTCTGCCCAAGCGATATCTGTTCATAACATAAGTGAATTGCTTTGAAAGTAATAAACGTTCAGAAAAAAAAGTGATTGGTGAATCAGCATCTTCAGACAGGATTTTTTAAAGAGAGTACAAAAATTGTGTTAGTACTAGCATGTTACCAAGGAAGAGACAGAAATATGTCAGCTAAAAGAGGTTCAATTAGGTAGTCAAAATTTTAGTTATTAGTCATATAAATTTGTACTTTAAATTTAACTCAACTTTACAAAATTGTTTAGTAAATAAATATTTGCATCTAGTTGTATTATATAATTCGATTAAGTCTATGTAGCTAATGTTGAATCTCCAACATTAAATTGAAATGAGAAGGGTTAACACTTACCTCTATCAATTGTTCCTCTAGAGCTTTGTTTGTTTGCAGGAACTAGTGACTCTGTTGAACCAAGAAAATGACAGGAAATTGGTAAAGTAAACAAATTGTATGAAAGGAACTAACTCAATCAAAAGGTGAGTTAATTTTCAATCCTAAACTCAATATTGCTTATCATACAGAACCAAGGAGAAGCAGATAGAAAACTTTATACAAGAAACCATTAAATATTCAATGATTACTACGAAGTCCATCATTAAAATTTAAGCACAAAAAGATGAAAATGAGAATAAAGTATACACAGGTTTAAGTGATTTAGTTGTCAACAGCCTGGAAAATAAGAATCATTCAAAAAGAAAATATGTAAGCACAGAACAAGGTATATATACACAACATATCATACAGTTTTTCCTTAATTATTGGATTTGAATCATGATTTGCACTGTCTTTTTATACGCAATAAATCAAAACACAAAGCTAGACGGCCCCGAAAATGGTTCAGAAAAACATTTCCTCAAGACTTGGAAGAAAAACATTTTATGATCACATCTAATGAATAAAACCATTTATTGTGTCAGGGAAAGAAACTCATCATTGATGTGTAGAAAAAGAAATGAGACATGGTTGGATGAGAAAAAAAACTCCTTGAGTATACAACCTAAGTAGATTTGTATAATCAAATAAATTACGGTTTTATTTGTGTACATGCAGCAATATCTCTCAACAGAACAGAAACCACCAAAGTACCTATCTTGTTCTTATTGGTAACACTAATAATTTAGCATGAATACAGATACTTTGACGTCCAAAATACAAATTAATTATATAATAGTTTATGTTGCCAATAATATGAATTAAATAAATACGAAAACCAACTTTTGCAAGCAATATTTTGTCACTTTGACATTTTGATGTTTATTTACTTTAGTTATAATATAAGGATTATTTTTTGTATTTCTTATAATAATTAATTTTAAATAACATAATAGACCAGAAGAAACAGAAAGAAAACTTTATAATAAAAACAGATCATATATAGGATAATTGAGTTTGTACCTACCATAAGCCATTAAGAAGATATCACTCATACCACACAGATGCAATAATTGAAGAATATCATCAAGAGTATGATCATCAGAACCATAAGTGAAAACAAATTATTGGAAAAAGTTAGCAAACAATCACTTTCTTTTCAAAATATTCAATCCATGCATATTCTTATAACTTTTCAAAGATCAAAACCATCTGATAGATTTTCCTTCTATGAAATAAAAAATACTAAATTGAGTAATCTCATCAACCGAACATATTTATGATTTGTTTTGCATGTTCAGGTGGTATGAATAGTTAATTTTCTTATCAAACAAATCTTACACCATCTAGCTTCACAATAAAACAAAACCCACACTCAAAAACAGATTTTGACAAAAACCCAAATTTTGTCCCGTGAAACCGGTCATGAAAACATGAAGACTAACACGTGCAATGCAAAACTCACTCTCGGGTGTAACAAGTACAGCTTTGGAATCCTCTGCTCCAGATTCTTCCTTTGCAACGGCATTGTTGGAGGGCACTTCAGCCACAGCCGGAGCCACCTCAGCCACAACCGGAGCCACCTCAGCCTCCACCGGAGTCGGAGCAGGGGCAGTTGCGGGCTTCGATTGCAGCTCTTCCATGGCCGTTGCTTGGATTGGAGCGTTGGATTAAGGAACAGAGTGCAGAAACAGAGTTGAGAAACAGAGTGAGAGAAGAAAACAGAGGAAGCGTTATTATTTATAGGTTGCAAAAGTTTCAAGAAACAAGGTGGAGCGTTGAATAAGTCCTTGTTTGTAACTGTTTAACTAGTTTGTACCTTAGAAATGATTGGTCACAAACATGTTTATTTATGGATTTTCTCATATCAAAATGACAAAAACAAATATTAGAATGGAAGAAAAAGTAGTCAAACCCTGAAAGATAGCTAAATTTCTCAAGCAATCTTCTCTTGTGCATATTTAGAGTGATGATTCTTTTGACAAGCAGACAATTTTGTATTTTCATAATATTATATTAATTTCATATTCAATAATTTAATTTATATTTTAATTAAATAATTTAATTTAATATTTTTTTACTATTTAGAGTTGTTAGATGAATGTAAGTGAAAAAATAGGTATCAAAATAACTTAACTCTTTTATTTATGGCTAAACATTATAGACACATTGTTGGGAGAACTAAACTCACTTGGACCTTTTGAACTTTCGGAGGAAATTAATTTGGTAAGAACTAAGTTAATTGTAGGAGTAAAGAGAATTGATAGATAAAATTCAATAAACAAAATTATTGAAAGTATAAGAAAGAAAGTTTAGAAAGTTCAGAAAGAAAAATAAGAAGAAAGAGGAGCAAGGTTGTGGTTGATCTACCAATATTCTTCATTGAATATAAGACTTATATTACACTTGAGTAAGAAATTATAATGACCTAAACTTTTAAAATAGAACGTAAAATTATCTTACCAATTTAAAAAAATATATTTATATATTTATATTTACTCTTAACCTGTTTATTCATTCTGTTTCTTTTTCTTTTTCTTTTTCTGTTGCCTTGCTTTCCAGTCTTTAATCCAAGAGTCATCACTAGTTACGAACAGTAAACACTTATTAAGGAAGCAAAAGAAATTATAAAAAAAAAAACGTTTAATGTTCTTCTTTTTTTAGTTTTATTGAAGTTTAAGGTAACTAAGATATTTAAATATTATTGAATGTTAATTTTTAATTAAATTTATTTATAAATTATCATATACAATCCTTTTCAGTTCTTATTATATTACTTGAAAAGCAACCTTTAGAATGATTCTAATAATTAGCAATATAGATTCTTATAATAAAAGTATTATACTATAAATATGATAATTGAAGATACCTAAACACAAATGAGTTTATATTACTGAAATTTTTTTAATTTATTAAATAATCTAAAAAATTATATTAATTTTTATTTGATTCTTAATTTGATATATTATTTTTAAGTTTTTGATAGTTAATTTATTTAATTGTTATTATATACTCTTATTGATATTATATAATTATAATATATTTTTCGATATTTAATATTAGAGAAAAGAAAATTATCCTTCTAACATTAAATATTTAATAATATTATATTTTATGTAATCTTTGTATTTTATAAAAAAAATATTTTTGGAAATGAGGTAATGAAACTTGCACCTTCAGTGTATGATACAAGATGGCAAAGGCATTGCTTTGACAAACATATTTGATAAAAAGTGAGATAGATTAAGAATATTAAATTTTGAGTAAATAGATGATTGCAAACACACCTGTATATTATTCATAGCACTTAATGGGAAGATAACTACAGCCACACTAGATAAATAGAGAGACATTTGGTAATAGCCTATTAATCCAATGTAGGCTCCATGTATGAATCATAGTTTCCAATTTGTTTAATTTCTATGTATCCCAGTCTAGGAAATAATGCTTTCAAATTGTTTACGTCAAGATTCAATTGTTTAAGGTACTTCAGATGCAGTGTCTCCACATTCAACCATTTCTCATCTATATCCATTCTTTCCAGTTTTCCTCTACTTATCTTTAGCTCCCTCACTCTCAACACATCTTCCATCTTTGGAAGCATAAACAATTCTCGAAAACTCTTTCTAGGAAAACATTCAAGATGCAACTTTCTCAAACCTCGTGGCAAATGAATATTACCATAGCTTGGGTTAGACCCCCTCCAAGATATTTTGAGATGTTCAAGTGCTACAAAATCTTCCAAACCTTCAAACTCCCTATCCCTCATCACCGCCTCCCTTCCTATATATATGCTCAGTCGCCTTAGGTTTTTCAAATTTACAAGATCTGATATTCTGCACGGAGTCTTTTCAGGAGTACTTATTAAAAATCCCTTCAGAACTTGGAGATTATTGAGCTTCTCGATCCCCTTTGGCATTCCCTCCAGAAGGTAACACTGTGACAAAATCAGATGTGTGAGGCTTTTCATTGATGATATATCATTAGGTAGAGTCTTCAAATTATGGCAAGCTTTCAGATCAAGAATTTGTAGTCTCCAAAGATGAGCAATGGAGGATGGAAGCTCGGATATTCTTGATATGCCACGGAGACTAAGATATCTCAACTGCGTTAGATTTCCCAACTCTTTCAAGAATTCTTGACTCCCAACTTCAATGTTATGAAAGGGCGAATCTTGCCAACGCCCAAGTTGAAGCACCGCTACATTCTTTAATTCAGTGACCCATTTTGGTCTAAAATTCACATAACTTGCACCAATATTAAAAACAGTACGGCCACCAAAAGACGAATGACCTAGTGTAACTCTTTTTTGCTCAAGCACTAACCGTGCTTTTTTAGATCTAAAAATTAAGAATCCTATTGAAAGATGTGCTTCTCGGTTTGATACATGTGATTTCAACAGACGATGGACGGCAGGAAGAATTCGAAATTTATTGACAATGGGAGACTTTTCGTTACCACAGCGTACAATCATATGAGATTCCAAAAGTTCATGAATCACACCCTCACACAAGTCCTCTCTTGCATCATCAATCAAACCCTCTCCAATCCACAAATTAATTGCATTACTTTTTCGTATGACAGCGTTTTCAGGGAACATTAGCAGAGACGTCAAGCAACCTCTTATTGTATCGTCTAGCCGGTCAAAAACTTCCTTTGTCCAACTCTCCTGATGGGGTTGGTGCAAGTGTTGTGATGGCTGAAATATTTGAGCAGGCTTGGGATCCTCCTCCTTAGATGACTCATCAAAACCATTCATTGGAACCAACTTCTGAGCACTATATCTTATTCTCTTGCAAATCCCATCCATCTCTTCATCCAACTTCCTCCGCTCCAACTTCCGAAGATATCCATACACCTCTACTAATCTGTCAAGCAGTTCTTCTTCATTCTTCTTCACTCTCTCAAACACATCCTTTATCTTGTACAGATTCAACCTCAACTTCTCCAACTTCCCATCAAACGATTCATCATCTCCTCCCCTTTCATGGAATTTGCTCCTTGCTATCGGCAATTGCTTCATTACCACACCTACTGCTTTCATCTTGTTTGTTCGAATCGACATTTTATTGCAAACAAACAGATACATACAGCATCATCTAATTTTTTGTACTACATAAATTCTTTCTTGTGTGTACGTGAACAAATTTCCGTGCATTTTTTATCTTAAATTCTCAATTGTGTAAATGGACATTGATAAATAAATATGTAATGATAAATAAATATGTAATGGTTGAAATTAATTATGATTAGGTAATTGAAATCAATGTGAAATTAATTATAATAGAAGAGATACCTTAAAGAAAAGTTACTTATCCTGAATTTAGTTTCTAATATAGAAATAAATTTAGTTACTAATAGATATAATTTTAAAATTAATAATAAATTTATTTAAAAAATTATATAATATTTTCAAAATTTTCTTTCTCAATTTATTGCTAAATTTTAATTTTATTTTAAATTATTTCTATATTAGTAATTAAATTCAAATAGCTAACTTACACTTAATTTTGCTAAATATATTTTATTACTAAATTTTAATTTTATTTTATTTTTCTTTTGAACATCAAACTTACTCTTAATTTAATTCATTGTATAAATATCATATTACCATCATTTTTATTTTAATTTAAACAATAATCCCATCAACTCACAATTTGAATTAACTGATTATTTAAAATCTTTGAAACACGATTTTATTTAATTTTAAATTAATTCGTGCAATAGGGTTACAATTCTTCACAATCATATCATGTTTCATATGTACGATTTATCTATATTTAAAAATAAATAAAAAAATACACCATTTTAGAAACTTCTAAAAATCGTACCAGTTGAGAAATTTGCCACACTCACGCCTACCTCTAGGGGCAAAGACGGGAAAGAAAAGAAGAAACAGAAAATAATAATTGCAATAGCAAACATGTTATGGATATGATGCTATACTCTCTAGAAATGGTCTCAACAAATGAAAAAGTGTGCATAAGTAGAAAACTCATGGAAGATCATACATCATGCACGAACCAACTATAGTTTAGTTTGAGAAATTGGGAAACATTTAAAAGTTCATTCAAAGCTAATAAAGACTGTCATCAAATCAAGAAAGAATAATCAGCCATTACTAAATATAATACATAGCTTCCTGAATATTATAAAACATAACAAAAACTCAAGTCAAACTTTCTATGCAAATAAAACAACATAAATTCCATGCACAAGATTATTTAATTTAAAGGATATGCAATACAGTACAAAGTTTGAACTCTATAATATGAGGATCTCACAATATATAGAGTTCCATTAACAAAAGATATAACAATCTTTAAAAACATTAAATAAAACTTTATTATTTCTAATTAATTTCAATAACAAAATGAAGTCGAACCTTTGAAATGACTGGGACTCGTCCAACTTTTTTGTGCTGAAATATAGCCTCGAACAAATGAAATATAACCTCAAATAATGAAAGATATAATTGATATGTAGGGAAGCTAAACAATGACATCAATTTGCACGACAAAAGTTTCACGTCATGCTTTGAATAGCTTCCACTTCAATCATCCCGAGCAAAGTTGGATTCTTCATGCTTAGTTTATTTCCTTGAAAGAGAGAATGTATGATATATGCTATGCTTTGAAATCAAGGATTTCATCAGTGACTCGTGAACATATTCGGCCAATGATTTACGTTTTGGAGATTCCTTTCAGACACTTGTTAGGCTTCCTGTTTTCATAGAAATGTCAACGTGGACAAGGTTAGTGTTAACCCTTTTTTTTTTAATCTTTTATTGTTATATAATATTGTTTACATCTTTAACATAATTAAATATTTTTATTTATTATTATTTTATTAACATTATGATATTAAAAATATAAATTTATATTTTATTTTACGATTTATTTTAATATATATTTTATTTTCTTAATTACTTATGGCAAACAGAAGATAATTGATTTTTAACATTTTTTTTATAATTGTTATAATCGTACTAAAACTTTGTTTTTAAAAAATATTTAAATTTGACACTAAAAGTTATAAAAAAAATTATATATTTTCTCTTTGACTTATTTTTCGCTATAATAAAAATCACATTTATGTAGAGTAAAAATTTATATGTAATAGACAAAATTTTAAGTAAAATCTCTATGAAATAAATTTGTAAGCAAAATTCGTAAATAATATTAAATTTATATACTAATAAAAATTTATATATAATAATTTGTAAATAATTTAAGAATTTTTTTAATATTTTTTTTATTTTTGCGATTTAAAATAATGATTGAGCGTAATGATAAATGTTAAACGAATTTGAAGAAGAAAATAGTTAGAATGATTCTACACACTAATTAATATAAACCCTGTGTTCGAAACGGGAATTTTTTCCATTTCTAAAACATTCATTTTATTTTAAATTAGTTTACTTTTTAAATGTTTTCTTTGGATTCAAATTTAGTGAGTTTTAATTTTTTGTTTTAATAAACTACTTTAATTAGTATCAAATTTAAAAATTATATATATGATATATATATATATATATATATATATATATATATATATATATATATATATATATATATATATATATGTATATCATGAAAAAAAAATATATATAGCATGAATTGTGTTTTTGTTTTATATTTTAACATAAATGAGAAAAAGTTGAAATAGCGACCTTATGAGTGATACCAAGAGGGCATTATAATAGATAAGAGAACATTCTAATAAGTAGGCTTTATGGTGAATCTTTACTGAATTATTTCCCTTTGATCTTCAAATAACTCTTTGGTCATGAGGGTGTCAAGTTTCATGTTCGTTGTCTCCAGTTTATTATAGTACCTTTAGTTTGAACATTGATTTGATTACTTTTTGCCATTTGAAGATGAAGTTGAGAGGTACATTTTTACCAGAATTTATTTTAAATATTCTCACCAGAAACATTTTTGTCTAATATTTATGGCTTTAATTCAAAAGAAAATGCAATGGAGAAGACAAATTGTGGTAGAAATCATATCCATTAGGTTGGAATGTCGTTGGTGTTGAAGGCTAAGTATCTATTTTTATTTATAAGTTCGAGAAATGAGATGCTTTTGTCTAAACTTTTATTATTATTTTTATTTATAAGTCCGCAAAATTATCTGAACAATTTAAAAAAACATATTTATATTATATTTACTCTTAAACTGTTTATTCATTCTGTTTATTTTTCTTTAATTAAAGAATCTCATTTTTTTTTTACTTTTCTGTTGCCTTGCTTTCCAGTCTTTAATCCCAGAGTCACCACTAGTTTAGGAACAAAAAGTAAACACTGATTAAGGAAGCTAAAGAAATTATTAAAAAAAAAACGTTTATGTTCTTCTTTCTTTGGTTCTATTGAAGTTTAAGGTTACTACCATATTTAAATATTATTGAATGTAATTTTTTAATTAAATTTATTTATCAATTATCATATGCAATCCTTTTTCAGTTCTTATTATATTACTCGAAAATCAACCTTGAGAATGATTCTAATTAACTAGCAATATAGATTCTTATGATAAAAGTATTATAGTATAAATATGAGAATTGAAGATACCTAAACACAAATGAATTTATACTACTGAAATATTTTTAATTTTATTAAATAATCTGAAAAATTATATTAATTTTTATTTGATTCTTAATTTGATAATTTATTTTTAAGTTTTTCATAGTTAATTTGTTTAATTGTTATTAAATACTCTTATTTGATATTATATAATTGTAATTTATTTTTTGATATTTAATATTAGAGAAAAAGAAAATTATCCTTTTAACATTAAATATTTAATAATATTATATTTTATGTAATCTTTGTATTTTATAAAAAAAAAAATTGGAAATGAGGTAATGAAACTTGCACCTTCAGTCTATGATACAAGATCGCAAACGCATTGCTTTGACAAACATATTTGATAAAAAGTGAGATAAATTAAAAATATTAAATTTTGAGTAAATAGATGATTGCAAACACACTTTTATATTATTCATAGCACTTAATGGGAAGATAACAACAGATCATATTTACATTTTTCTTATTTTTCATCTTTTTCTCACTCTTACGGGGATACTGTAGATAAATATAGACATTTGGTAATAGCATATTAATTCAATGCAGGCTCCATATATGAATCATAGTTTCCGATTTGTTTAATTTCTACATATCTCAGTCTAGGAAATAATGCTTTTAAATTGTTTACGTCAACATTCAATTGCTTAAGGTACTTCAAACGCAGTGTCTCCACATTCAACCATTTCTCATCAACATCCATACTTTCCAGTTTTCCTCCACTTATCTTTAGCTCCCTCACTCTCAACACATCTTGCATCCTCAATGTGAACTCATCTTGCATCTTTGAAGGCATAAACAATTCTTCAAAACTCTTTCTAGGAAAACATTCAAGATGTAACTTTCTCAAATTTCGTGGCAAATGAATATTACCATAGCTTGGGTCAGACCCCCTCCAAGATATTTTGAGATGCTCAAGTGCTAAAAAATATTCCAAACCTTCAAACTCCCTATCCCTCCTCACCGCCTCCCTTCCTATATATATGCTCAGTCGCCTTAGTTTTTTCAAATTTACAAGATTTGATATTGTGCATGGAGTCTTTTCAGGAGTACTTATTACAAATCCCTTCAGTACTTCAAGTTTAGTGAGCTTATCTATCCCCTTTGGCATTCCCTCCAGAAGGTAACACTGCGACAAAATCAGATGTGTGAGGCTTCGCATTGATGAAATATCGTTAGGAAGTGTTTCCAAATTATGGCAAGCTTTCAGATCAAGAATTAGTAGTGTCTCAAGTTGAACAATGGAAGATGAAAGTTCGAATATTCTTGATATGCCACGGAGACTAAGATATCTCAACTCTGTTAGATTTGCCAAGTCTTTCAAGAATTCTTGACTCCCAACTTCAATGTGATGAAAGGGTGAATCTTGCCAACGCCCAAGTTGAAGCACCCGTAGATACTTTAATTCAGAGGCCCATTTTGGTCTAAAATTCAGATAACTTGCACCAACATTAAAAACAGTACCTATATAATGGTGACCAAAATACCAATCACCCAGTATAATTCTTTTGTCCTCAAAATACCAATCACCCAGTGTAACTCTTTTTTCCTCAAGCTTTAACTTGAACTGATATAGTCTAATGCGCGGATAATATAATAGTTCAAAATAATGTCCATGATGCTCTACATTTTGTTTTGATACATCTGATTCCAATTGATGATGGACGGTAGGAAGAATTCGAAATTTATTGACAGCGGGAGACTTTCTGTTACCACAGCATACAATCATATGAGATTCCAAAAGTTCATGAATCACACTCTCAAAGAAATCCTCTCTTGCTTTGTGCATGGGATAATCAAGAAAACCCTCTCCAATCCACAAATGAATTGCATTTCTTTTCGTTATCACAGCGTTCTCAGGGAACATTACCAGAGACATCAAGGAACTTCTTGTTCTATAATCTAGCCTGTCAAGATTTTTCATTGTCCAACTCTCCATATGGGGTTGTTGCAAGTCTTGTGATGGCTGAAATATTTGGGCAGCCTTGTGATCCTCCTCAGATGACTCATCCATTGGGACCAACTTGTGAGCACTATCTCTTATTCTCTTGCAAATCCCATCCATCTCTTCATCCAACTTCCTCCGCTCCAACTTCCGAAGATGGTCATACACCTCTGCTAATCTGTCAAGCAGTTCTTCTTCATTCTTCTTCACTCTCTCAAACACATCCTTTATCTTGTTCAGATTCAACCTCAACTTCTCCAACTTCCCATCAAATGCTTCATCTCTTCCCTTTTCATCGAATCTGCTCCTTGCTGTCATCAATTGCTTCAGCACCACACCTATTGCTTTCATCTTGTTCGTTCGAATCGACATTTCACTGCAAACAAACTATACTTTTCATTCAGCAATTACCAAAACTTTACTTATTTAGTAAGTCATATAAGATGAAGCTAATAAAGACTAACATCAAGAATGACATCAAGAATGAATAATCAGTCATTTTGTTTATTATAACATAATAAACAAGCTAACAAAAACTCAAATCAAACTTTCTCTACAAATAAAACAACATAAATTCTACGCACAAGATTATTGAATTCAAAGGGCATACAGTAGAAAGTTTTAACTCTATAAGGACTTTAAAACAAGTGATATGTGGAGTTCAATCAAACTATAGTTTTTCATTGAGCAATTACGAAAAGTTTAGTTAATTGGTAAGCCATATAAGATCAAGCTAATAAGGACTGTCATCAACAATGAATAATCAGTCATTACTAAATATAATACATTGCTGCCTGATTATTATAAAACATAATATAAATAACCTTACAAAATCTCAGGTCAAACTTTCTCTGCAAATAAAACAACGTAAATTCTACGCACAAGATTATTTAATTTAAAGGATAGGCAATACAGTACAAAGTTTGAACTCTATAATATGAGGATCTTACAATATATAGAGTTCCATTAACAAAAGATATAACAATCATTAAAAACATTACATAAAACTTTATTATTTCTAATTAATTTCAATAACAAAATGAAGTCGAACCTTTGAAATGACTGGCACTCGTCCAACTTTTTTGTGCTGAAATTTTGCCTCAAACAAATGAAATACAACCTCAAATAATGAAAGATATAGTTGATATTGAGGGAAGCTAAATGATGTTATCAATTTGCAGTTTTAGTAAGATTTGAAGGAAGGAATTGCACCACAAAAGTTTCACGTCATTCTTTGAATAGCTTAGACTTCAATCATCCCAAACAAAGTTGGATTCTTCGTGCTTAGTTTATTTCCTTGGAAGGGAGAATTTACAATATATGCTATGCTTTGAAATCAAGGATTTCATCAGTGACTCATGAACATATTCGGCCAATGATTTATGATTTCGAGATTCTTTTCAGACACTTGTTGGGTATGCTGTTTTCATAGAGATGTCAAAGTCGACAAGGTTACTGTTAACTTTTTCTAAAATCTTTTATTGTTCTATATATGCTTAACATAATTAAATATTTTTATTTATTATTTTATTAATATGATAAAATCAAAAACATAAATTTAGATTTTATTTTACGATTTATTTTAATATATTTTTATTTTCTTATTTACTTATAGTAAATAGAAGATGATTGACTTTTAATATTTTTTTATAATTGTTATATAAAACTTTGTTTTTATAAATATTTAAACTCGATATTAAAGATTATAAAAAAATTATACATTTTTTTTGAATTATTTTTACTATAAGAAAAATCACATTTATATACCATAAAAATTCATATATAATAAACAAAATTGATAAGTAATTTAAAATTATCTACATGTATTACCTACAAAATGTTAAGAATTAAATTCATATACAAGTTAAAACCATTACACTAATATCTACTCTTTTTTTATATATTTATTATTATTATTCTTAGGATTATTACTATTATTATTATTAATATTGTTAATATAATTAATATAATTATTATTATTAATATTAAAAATGTTAATAATAATAATAATTTTAATAAAATTAATTATTAATATTATATACGGAAAAATATGTAGATAATTACTTACAAATATAAATTTGTACATAATTACATATAATTTGAATTCGTAAGTATTTTATCTATGAATTTTTTTGTGGGTAACGAATCTGTAGGTAATATCAAATTTACCTAAAATTTTTTTAGATAAAGTCCATAAATAGAATTCATATGAAATAGATTTGTTAGTAAAATTTCGTAAGTGATGTTATATTTATTTACAGATAAATATTCATATATAATAATATGTTAATAAATCAAAAAATTCTTATACTGTTTTTTCAATTCATGCAGTCTTTAAGCAATTGTAAAATCACATTTATGTAAGTCGTAACAATCAATATTATTAATGTTAATAATAATAAAATAATTTTAAAAAATTAATTATTAATATTATGAAAAAAAATACATAAGTAATTATTTATAGATTTAGATTTATAGTAGTATGTAGTTATCTATAGATCTAGATCTTTCCGTAATTATATAAATTAAATTCGTAGGTAACTTATCGACTTTTTTTAAAGAAAAATCTGTTAAATTTATCGACTGATAAAAATTTATATATAATTCACATACGAATTCAAATTTATTCAAACTTAAGTTTTTAAATATTTTCATGATCTCCTTGGTAAAATTTTTATTTAAACTTTATCAAACGTAAGTAAAAATTTACATGAATTTTTCAATTTTTTTATAATGTAATTTATTTATATTTTTAAACGACACTTTATGTATATAATCTAATTATGTATTTTGCTTCTCAATAAAAAAAATATCTTTCTCGCTATTACCTGTCATTGTCAAAATATCATTTCATAATCTTAATGCTTACATTAGTTTTTTTTTTTATTTGATTCTGGTCTAATTTAAGAATATATAAATTTAGAAAAATTATAATAAATAATGGGTAAGTTGTGACATTTAAATTTTATGTATTGAAGTTATATTTTTTAGTACAATTTTAATTTTGATTTTAAAATAAAATCACATACAACTCATGTATGATAAGAGAAGGTTTTGGTTTTTCTTATAAAAGTCGTACACATTGTGGATGATTTTAATTTGATAAACCTTTTACTAATATATTGAAGTTATGTACGGTGATGATGACCTTCATTTGTTTAGTTTTTTTGTAATGTATGATTTAATTTTAAACAAAAAGAAAATAGAAACTATCTTCCTAATGCATGACTTCAACAAATTGGCGAAAAATTATTAATATAAATAAAATTAAAGTCGTTTTGTTTAAAGAACAATAACCATATAACCATGATATTTGTGAAAGACCAATATCAATATATGATAATAGATGATATAATAATTTTAAAAAATGCAATGAATTTAAGTTTAACTTATTTTAAAAAATTAAAATAAGAATTGATTTTATTTATATATTATAAATTATTTTTATTTCTAATTTAGGAATGATTTCTATTTGTCAGTCGTTATCATGTATAATTTTGTGTGATTTCAAAATTAAAGTCGTATTTTATTAACACGACTTCATATTGAAAAGTCGTGAATGCCAAACAAAACTTACTTATTATTGTAATTTTTTTTTATTTCAGCCCATTCGAAAAAAAACTACATTTTTTTCTCTTAATTAATATACTAACCTTTTAGTTTATTTTTTGTTACTTGTTTTAATTTGTGTTTTTTATATTATGAAGAAAAACAAAACATATTTTTTTTATTTTGATTTCTTTAGTATAATTTTGAATGGTGAATTTTGTGGAGTTTGGCAATGTGATTTGGTAAAACTAATCACATATGAGAAAGATATTATTTTCCATAAAACTTTTCATTTTTTATGTTACATAAAAAAATTTATTTTTTTACAGTAAAAAATTAGGCTCAGTTGAGTTGAGCCGGTTTAGGTCACGGTCGAGGTCTAGTTGAGCCAATTAGGTTTGGTCATAGGTTAAGCTGAATTAATCCGCGTCCAAGTTGAGGTGAGATCACATTCTGTTGAGTTGGACTAAACTAATATCAAGCCAAGTTCAATTAGGTCCAAAGTCGGGTCTAGCTCAAGTGGGCCTAGGTGAGACCAAGATAAATTAGGGACGAGTTCTTCCTCCACCCCCATACCTTCTTCATGTACCTCTATACTCATCGTAAAAATATTAATATGCCCTTAAGTAAAAATTACAAAGACAAAAATACCCTTCATCCCGATTAGAGACGGATCTATCAGAGATGGATCTTGTAAGAGGGAGGAAGAAGAAGCTACATCCGTTTCTATCGTTTTTTCCCAAATCTTCAATTAAACCTTCAAACAAGTCATAGGTAAGCAATTATTGATGTTTATTAGTAATTAGCAATTTGTGAGTAGTAATGTTAATTAGAGTAGTTAATTTGGTGTTTAGGGGGCTGTCAACGACAAACGGTGACTTTTCCGGATGACACTCCCATCTGATTTACATTTTTTTCAAAATGTTAACTGGATGGGAATGTTATCCGATTGTCATTTTCAAAAAAAATTGAGAACCAGATGGCCTTCTCATGCTGTTCACAAATTTGCAAATCGGATGAGGCCTACCCACTTTCCATCTGGTTCACATTTTTTTGAATTTTGACAATCGGACGGGATTACATCTAGTTTACAAGTTACAAACCGGATGTCACATCCTCTAGTGCATCCGGTTAACATTTTATGAACCAGACGTCTGTGGCTGTCCGGTTCTCAAAATTCAAAAAAATGTGAACCGGGTGGCTTCCTTCGGATGTCTACCCGAAACTTAAAAAATCCACCAAAATAAAAAACTTTACCTTCTTCTCATTCCTTGTCGTCAATCAATACTACACAATGGTCGAAAAGTCTTTCTTACAATTCAATCACCCTCAAAACCTTCAAAACTGACACTATAAAAGACATTTCAGAAAAAATGAGAGGCTGGTTCACTATTCATGTTCAATGTAGGTGGAGAAAAAAAATACAGTGCCTTTTAATAAACAAAGGTATTTTTAGCATTTTAATAAGATTACTTTTGAAATTAAATTTTTGTACGGAGATACAAGCAGAAAATACGAGGGTGAAGGAAGAATTCGTCTAAATTAGATTAGGTTTACCTAAGTTGAGATGACAGCTTCTTAGTCCTCCTCTATAATATCTTTCTGTACCTTCATACAAAAGTGAAAAGACTGAAATGTATCTAAATGAGTATAGTAAATGATCAATTATCCTCACCCATTTCATCTTTCACCTCTATACTTCTGCATCGTTGCTATTAATATTATTGTCGCCGTTAAGGGTGTCGTCTGCATCGCACCTCCCTTAATTGCTGTTCCCATTGAATGTAGGTATCTTTATTGTTGAAGAAAAGGGAAAGAGTGGATGGTAGAATGATTTTTGGTGGATCTGGACACTATTATCAGATTACAAAAGATTTTTGTTTTTTACTTGGAAGTTTAATTCCGGATTAGCGGTAAAGTAATTTCCGGACTATATAATATGGAATATAAATTCAATCCATATACCCTACTTACATAAGGGTATTGAAGTCTTTTCAATACAGATGTTTTTGGAAGTATTAAATTTTATGAAGGTACTTGAAGAAGCTACTGAGATAGAGGTAAAAACAGTAAGTTTTTGAGTTCTACTCATGTTAAACCAAGACATCAGGTGGTTAAGATTATGTGAAATTAAACCAAGACATCAGGTTAAGATTATGTGAAATTAAGTTGAGTCAATACTACATCAAGTTGAATAGAGATTATCTAGACCTACGTTCAACTGAATCAGCTCGAACCATGGTGACCCAAATTTCAAGACTAAAATATAAATTTGAAATATATAAAGAATTTCAAATTTCTACCTTTTAGATGGAATTGAAATATTTTAACTTTAAATAATTTAATTACTTAATAAAATTCTAAAATTTTAATTTCTTTCAAAATTTCTTACCCAAATAAAATGATAAATATATCAAATTCTATGAAATTATAATTACCCTCTTAAAATATCCTATCCAAACAAAGATTTAAGATATTTTTTTTTTACCAAAAACAGGTTTAGAGAAGGAACGTGGCACGGTTGAAATTGGTTGAGACCAAAAGAGAGAGATTTATGACAGAAAAATAATTTTTTTTCTTATAAGGAATGCAAAGTCCTCTTAATTTATCAAATTCTAAAAATATAAATGCTCTTTACGGATGTAATTTTTTGTTTTGGATTAGTCTGGATTTAACTCTTTCAGCATCTTAAATATGAAAATTTTCTTTTCTTGGCCGGTTAAATATAAAAAAGTAAAATTCCAGAATAGTGGGAATGAGTTTTCTTTTTTTTGGGTATATATTGTTGAAATGGTCAGTGTTTTTCACTCCACACAATAAATTTACATCCACAATTTACGGCAAAGATTTCCCATCCTTTGCTTAATATTTTGAGGTCTCTAATCACTTGCCAACCATTTACCATAGCAATCAAATACGTTATATTCTGATATAAATTACTTTGATAAGACATATCAAAGACTTTATTCAATCCCCATTTGTCTGAGGTGCAAGGTAATGAATGCTGTTCTCTCTTGTTGAACTTCTCTTTAATCCTCTGATCTTGGATTAAGGGAAAAACACTAACACCAGCCAGAAAATTCCTGAGCCTTGTTTTGCATCATTCTTGAGGAGGAAAGCCAAAATGTCATTCACAGGAACTCTTGATAAATGCAAGGCTTGTGATAAGACTGTTTATGTGGTTGACTTATTAACTCTTGAAGGTACTCCTTACCATAAGAACTGCTTCAGATGCAGTCACTGCAAGGGATACCTCACGGTATATATGCTTCTTCATATTCAGTTTTTTTGTTGCCATAAACATGTTTCTAAATATGCTTCTTATTTCTCTCATTATTAGAGTGTTAATCATTGTATTTGAATATGCATTTAATAGTTTTTTTGCTAACCATTTAATTAGCATGGAGCATCCACAGATTGCTTAACCAAATACCTACAATGCAATTATGCCATCAAAATCATAAAGAATAGAAGCATGCAATTACTTAGCTAATTACGTGCACAACTCATGCATTAAGTACATGACAGTATTGAATTCCGTGGAAACTGGTTTTGATCTTGGATTCCTGGTGCTAGAATTTAAAATTTGTAATGACATAATTGTCCAGGCTTGTACTTTGATATGAATTGATTAAAGGAAAAACAATATATGTAGTTTATTTAAACTTGTTCTTAAATTTGGTGCCAATGGTGCAATTTTATTTTGGTCAGATGAGCACATACTCTTCAATGGATGGTGTCCTCTACTGCAAGCCACACTTTGAACAGCTTTTCAAGGAATCTGGCAATTTCAGCAAGAACTTTCAGACAGGTGAGATGTTACCATCTTCTGTTCAGCACTTTTTTTAGCCAGAGTCTCATCAAGTGCAAATTCATCTGCACCTGTAACTTTCTATTGGTTTGGCTAACATGTTATGCTTTTTTTCATGATTGTAATTGCGGCACAGCAAAGTCTTCTGATAAACAAAATGAGATGGTACGTTCACTATCCAGCCTAAACACATATGTGGCCACTTTGAGTATATACTTGCAAATCATCATCATCATTATTAAGACCTTACTTTTAATAAGCTTAAGGCATCAAAGAGCTATATATATATTATTTCTTTCAAATATTGTTGTGTGATTTTCTAACATGTCAATAACAATAATCTTCATTTTCAGAATAAGACCCCCAATCGACTCTCGTCCATGTTCAGTGGAACTCTAGACAAATGTTCAGTTTGCTCAAAAACAGTCTATCCTCTGGAAAAGGTTTGTACTATCAATCAGAAAACTCTTGATTATAATCCACAACCCTTCAAGCGACGAGCCTGAAAGACTATCTCACAGAACAATTTGAAATAAGATTTGTTTTTACATTACTATGTTGGACACAAAAGAAATTGCAGAGTAGTCCTCAGTTCCTTAAAGCATTGAGGCTGAAAGATGTGAAGGCTGGTTGTGGTTGGCCTTCCTGGCTGAAAAATCAACAATAAGATTTGTGTTTTGATTACCATCTTAGGCACAATTTTAGTTTGTATATTAAGCTTATTTCTCATCACCTGGATTAGAATTTTGATTGAACTGAACTAGTTACAAAATTTTTGGTTTGCTGAATAGATGACACTGGAAGGGGAATGCTATCACAAGAATTGCTTTAGGTGTGCTCATGCAGGTTGCCACCTCACACATTCCTCCTATGCTGCCCTAGACGGTGTCCTCTACTGCAGGCACCATTTCCAACAGCTTTTCATGGAGAAAGGGAACTACCATCATGTACTCCAAGCTGCTGCAAACAGGAAGAATGCCACACCACCTCCTGAACCAGCTGAAGAAGAGCCACCAAAACCAGAGGAAACTGAAGAGGAAGAAGAAACAGAAGAAAAGTCCTAAATGAAGCATAGGAAAAATGAGCTGCTTCCTCCCTTTCTTTCAGGGATACTATAGAAAGGTCTTTCGTTAGAGTGTTGGCACTTGGCTCACTCTTGTTTGGTTAAATTCCACTTTCTGACATTTTTTCACAAATTAGTATATTGTAAGCTAATTTGAGAGGTTTATTTATGTATTAAAACAAAGAGTTGTTCACTACAAGATATTCTTTGTCTGAGGTTTTTCTCCTCGTGTGATATCATATCATATCACTCCTATGTAATAATAACTTAAGGGACACAATCTAATATGGTTCACAATTTTCTCTACCCATTTCACTTCATTTGGGAATGATACTTCATTAGGATAATGGCATCTCTGAGGATGGGAGGCATGATAAATGCAAGAACTCAGGAATTGAGATATTCATATGTTTAGGGAAAGCATTAGGGCATAATTTTCAAACTCTGAAACATCACGAGTCCTCGTCTCGTAAAGGCATTCCATCAGACAGTTTTCATGCATCTCAAATATATCACAGTACCTTAAAACAGAGGAGATTAGTAGAGCAAGATATATTTGGCTCCAAATCCTAAAATCCAGTGGTCGAATAGTTTTTCATTGGGCAAAATAAATTTGGAGTAAATTTTTTGCCTATGACCAAATTACACTGAACTATAAATTCTACAAAATTCCTCCAAACATATTTCAAATCCAAAACCAATCATCATACTTGTTTCAATAAGTTTCAAATACATACTTTGCATGTTATAGATCGTATTATGAAAATTCCATATTCATAAACACAGATTAAAATACAATCTGATCCTTATGCGTCACGAGTGTATTTTAGGGCCGAAAGAAAGTTATGAATTATGGGAATGCAAACAGAAGATTGCAACAAGAAGGACCCCGTTCGCAGGATTAATTTAACCGTTAAAAATTATAACTGTTAAAAATTATAGTAATTGCATATTCTCTGTAAACTATGGATATTTCTGTTATTGTTAACATTATACTCGATAACTAATAATAATTAATTACTCGATAACTAAGCCCAATATCTTATAAATAGAAATATCTTCATAAATAGGAAATACTGGAGTACACATAAATCATTTTTTATTTAATTTAGTCCAGAGTAATAAAAGAAACTCATCAGCCACTATCTAATTAAATTAATAATATTTTTACTGATAGGAAAGTTTGAAAGACTTGTATAGAAAATTAAAGAATTAAAAGTATATCTTAATTTAAATTATTTAATATAAATAAAAAAATATTTTAGTTATCTGATGCTATTTTTCACTACAAACTTTATCCTACAACTAAAAATATATATATTATTACTTCTTAAAACAAATATCCATTCATATATTTTAAATCACATTTAGGTTTGATCTTGCAAACCCCAAATGGCCGCCCCGGGCACAGAGGAAGCCGTTTGCTTGGTTAGCAATATCACGCACTCAACAATGGAAAACGACGTCGAAAACAAGCTCAATAATCACACAGAGCAAGATGAAGTTGAAGAGGACGAAGAAGAAGAAGGGGTTTGGAGTTCTTCGGATTCTGAAATCGGTGATGCGTTGGACTTGTTGGATTCGAAGGAGGAAGATGAAGGCTTTTCCCTTACGTCGTGGCGCCCCAATGCTCACGGCGGCCACCACATCCATTCCTCTACACTTCAACCTCTCGCCAATCGCAACCAAAAGTTCTCCCACCGTATTCGAGTTTCGCCCTTGGAGGTTTTCTCACATACCCTTTTGCTTCTTTTTCACTCATAATTGTTAATAGCTGAATGGGTATCTCCTTATTCGCTCTAAACCTCAAAAAGGTCACTTTTTTTTATTCGTTTGTTAGTTGAAGTTTGGATTTTTTTTTATGATTGTTTGTAAACCATACTAACTACTTAACCGAGGGTTGGTTTTATCAGAAGGGCTATCTTGGTAACCTTGACTGGCTGGAAGATGTGCCAACATTTAGTGTTTGACAATCTCTGTACAGGATTGTTCCAAAGGAGGATACTTGCAGGGGGAAAATTGCTAATTCCTTTTTTTTTTTTAACTTTGGATAAATTTAATATTTAGTGGGTGAAGGTGATCCCTTCATTGTAGATTTAATGTGTGTTGTTCATTTTGTTATCTATTAAAGATTTTTTTTTTTTTTTTTTAAATTGTGAGCCTAGTGTGTGGGCTTAACTTCTTACTTCTGTTTTATTGACTCTTTTGTGTTCCTTTAATATGGACTAGTTTAAATTTGAAGTTTTGTGCTGAATGGTGTTTTTTGGAGTTCTGTGGGCATGTTTGTTTGGTTCTAGTTATAAAAATAGGTGGTTGGTGGTGCAGGAGTGGGAAGGGAGGATGAATGTTGGCATGTCTAACTCTGTGACAACAGCAATTCGTGGAAGTGTTAGAGACATGGCCATTGGGAAGACTAAAACTACTGAGAAAGCAGACCGAGCAACTGTTGAACAGGTGACCAATGGTGATTTCATGAAATGTGGTACCTAAATTGAGCCTTGTTCTTTTGTTGATTCCCTTTCTACAATTATTATGGAAGTAACTCTAAAGTTTCCTCCAGGCAATTGATGAGGCAAAGCGCAAGGTTATATACAAGATGATGAACAGAGGTGTCTTTCATGATATCAATGGATGCATTTCAACTGGAAAGGAAGTATGTGATATGCCTGGAGCTTGTATTTATTTATTTTTTCTCTCAATCTTGCTGTTTAGGTTCTATGATGGTAACATGGTTTGGATAATTGATTATGTGATGTTAAGCCAAAGTTATTTTTGTTTCTTACGCTTTTGGTTTTCTAACAGGCAAATGTTTATCATGCAACTAAATCTGATGGTCAAGAATTTGCAATTAAGATATACCAAACATCTGTTCTGAAATTTAAGTAAGTATAGCAGATATTATTTTGTTTAAGCTTCTTCTGTTACTGTAAATTGTTTTGACGGCTGAAATGTTAAGAAGGAACTATATAGGCAACCATACCTTTGTTCTCTCTCTCTTTTAAAGAGAAAACTAGGATTTTTATTCAAGTGTACTTCTTGTCATTTTTTGTTTATTCTCTCTGTTTACCTATATTATATATTGTTGAAGAATCATAAAATGCTTTGGGATAGGGACTTCATACTTTTAGGATAGATGTTCTTTTAATATATTCATTAGATAGACACAGCACAAATGCAGCTTGTAATATATTTTTGCTACATTGACTTGAAACAGTTTCTGTATTCAAAGTTATTTTATTTTATGAACCACATTCTATGATCTTATGATATCAGGGATAGAGATAGATATGTGCAAGGGGACTTCCGGTTTAGAAATGGATATTGCAAGCGTAATCCCAGGAAGATGGTAAAAACATGGGCAGAGAAAGAATTGAGGAATCTTATGAGGTTTGCATTTGTCCTTTCTTCTTTCTCTTCTACTAGAATGCTCGTAAAAATCAAAGTACTCCCTCCAGCCTCTAAGTATAAGCAAATCTCAACTAATTTTACTTTATTAATGAAATTATCTCTAAAATACCCTTTATTTAATTGAAATTTTTACTTCCATTAACCAAGTTCTAAGGAAGGTTAAATTAGGAACAATGGTTATTTTTTAAATAATATTAGTATATTTGAAAGCTACCAACTAACTTTTTTAATTAGTGTGATTTTTTTTTTTTGCTTATATCCAAGATCAAAAAGAGTGCAATGTACTAAATTAGACTGTCAAAATAGTAAGGGAAGGAGGAATACTTGACGAAAGAATGAGTATGTCATTGGGGTTATTGTTACTTAACCCTCTTATTTGTAAGTTATGATTTGAAGCACTATGGACCTTAGATGTATTCTGTGATGGCTTTTATTTGGACCTGGAACTTGTGTAGTCATCCTTTTAGATGCAAATTCTTTCATGAACTATCCTAAAGGTATTTAATTTTACTGTGCGCTGAAGAGGCAATGTTTTGTACATCAATTTTTGCCTGTACTACCTTTTCTTTCTCTGTTGAAGTGGCTCCTTTTTGTGTTCTTATGGGTTTGTTCGGTTGGTTGTATCCAATTAAGAGAAACAAAAGTTTGATTACATGCTTACTTGGGCTGTTTCTTTCTTTTACCCTGTCTATGTTGGATTTCAGGCTTAAAGCAGCAGGAATTAGGTGTCCTACACCATATCTTCTGAGAACACATATTCTGGTTATGGAATTTATAGGTATTACCTTTGTTCTGAATTTCGAGAATGTAATCTGATATTACTGTGATCAATGTGATTAGTTGTTTATATGTGATCTGTTGCTTGCAATTATCTATTATTTTATCATTGATTATATGGAATATCAGTGTATAAGTGTCTACTGTTGATGAAAAATTTTAATAAAGAAGAATGAATGAAAAGTGTAATGAATAGTTTATTTTTTTTACTAGTATTGAAGGTGTAACTACTTGTGGTTAGGTTACCTCAGCATTTAAAAAATTATTATTATCAATTATAGAAATTTCAATTTCTTGCTGCTGAATATATCATCTGATTCTGGTAATGCAGACTACAATTTAGGTTAGAAAAAATAATTACAAATACAATTTTATTGAAGTTCTTTGTTATTTTTTTTTTTTTGAAGGAAAATCTGGTTGGGCTGCCCCTCGTCTTAAAGATGCAGCTTTATCTTCAGACAAGTTGCGGGAAGGCTATGTTGAGGTGTGTCAAATCACTACAGTATTCCTTTGATGCTAGCATGGATTTGTACTTTGAACCCTTTCACGTGTGTCTTAAACATTATGATGCTGGGATGTTACAATATAAGGTTTCTACTTAGGATGCTTGTCTAGAAGAGAAATGCCTGCAACACACTTTTTAAAACACTCTTTTGAGTGCATTCTATTAGGGGTTGACATTAATTAGAAATCAAAATAATATAGTGTGTTAAAGGCAATTTGTTGCTAGCATTCTTCTTCTCTAGTATGATTCTTAAAATACTGACTAACATGGTTAATGTATTAAAATTTTATAGTCTCTGGAGTGGAGTTTCATTTAGGGATTCCTAACAGAAACATTTCTGCCACACATTTCTTCTAGGTTTCGTTCTTAGTAGAAACAATTCTTTTTTAGTTCCAAGGGTTTGAAGGTTTATTCCATAAATCCAATTCTTTGGGTTGAAATCATTTGAGTATTTCTTATTTCAGATTATTATTGCAATGCGGACATTGTATCAGAAATGCAAATTGGTGCATGGAGATTTGAGTGAATATAATATACTTTATTATGAGGTGAACAATCCATTCTCCAGTTTTCATTGATTGAATGTCAATCTGCCAATAGTCAATTCACATGTTCTTTTTTCTGACAGGGTCACTTGTATATTATTGATGTTTCTCAAGCTGTCGATCCTGAACATCCTCATGCCCTAGATTTTTTGCGTGAGGATTGTGTTCATGTATCTGTAAGTACTTCCAATTGTTAGATATAATTATAGATTCCTTGTCAACTTTCTTGATCGACAAGGAGATATGGAAAGAGTGTGATTAAGTAGGTTCTTGACCTGCAGGATTTCTTTAAAAAGCATGGTGTAGCGGTCATGACGATAAGAGAATTGTTTGATTTTATTGTTGATGCATCAATAGCTGATGATGCCGTGGATAGTTACTTGGAAGAGGTATTTGGCTTTGTTTTATTATGATTTATAACTACTGAACAACTTCAAAGAGATCTTCATGGTTTTTGAAATATTTCTAGATGCAACGAAAAATTTTGGCAAGAGGAGATGTATCTATAGAAGATGAGATTGCAGACTCTGTATTTGTGCAGGTAAATTGCCTTGTTATGTCAACTGTATTTTTTAATTATCACCCTTAACTGAATTGTTGGCTATATGTTTGGTTGCCAAATAGTGGAGAAAGAGAAGTTTAGGTTAAATGTTTTATTTAAAAAAAAAAAATAAGGGTGGAGGGAATTAAAGGGTTCTTCACAATTTTATTTAAACTCTCTAACAACAACTGTTAGACTTTTTTCAGTTGGAGGGATTTTTGGGGAGAAGACAAGTTACCTTCATGGCCTAGCAACTGGTTCTAAATCTAAATATTATTGATGTTGAAATATCATATTTGAATTTATGTGTGAGCAAAATTTAAGAGCGTGACCGTAGTGCTTTGTTTCCAAGTCACTAATGTTGGACTTCTGCCCCAACACTCCACTACTTAATTAGTATATAATGGAATTACCAAATTCATTCTTTATTCTTATGATTCCATTTTTTATTTTCTTTCCCAAGAGTATGTGTGAGCTTGAATTTTACAAATACATTAATCTTTTTGTTCTTTCTTACATGTTTAATTTCTTGAACTATTGGTACAGTCTTACATTCCAAAGACACTTGATGATGTTAAGAATGCTGAGGAGGATGTACAACGGATAACAAGTGGGAAGGACACTAAAGATTTATACTACCAGACCATTACTGGACTTAAACATTCTCTGTCATTGACTCAGTCTTCACAGCAAAAGACCCAACTGCAGAAATCAAGTGCCACAAAAGATTCACCTATCATTTCTGACGATAAATCTAACAACTTGGAGGATGATGTTGAGGGTCAATCTGAGGAGGACCAAGATGACGAGAGTGATTCTGAAGAGGATTCATCCTCAGAAAGTGAAGCAGTGGACCCTGCAGATAAAAAAGCTGCTAGAAAAGAGGCTAGGAAAGATAATAAGAAGAAGGTGAAGGAGGAGAAAAGAGAAGCACGGAAAACTAAAGTCCCTAAGGCTGTTAAGAAAAGAAAGAAGAAGTTGGCTAAAGCACGCAAGACTAGATAGATAGTAGTTATTATTAACTGAATACACCAGATGTTAAAAAAATGAGCATTTTTGTTCACTCCTACCATCATCTATGACCAGAGTTAAAAAAATACATAATATCAACTTCGTCATCGGCTTATTGTTTTCTTAGTATTCCACAGTTTTTGTAAAATATGTATGCATTACCTGCTTTCTTTTTTCTTTTTTTTTTTTTTTTATTTTTTTGTTTTTTTTT
>Ga0209700_103635_pt1 | contig 29184 bp, 18 predicted proteins | sample SiratroredBW_FD_187528 | JGI IMG/M metagenome (GOLD analysis project Ga0209700, IMG submission 187528) | Root nodule microbial communities of legume samples collected from California, USA - Siratro red BW (SPAdes) (version 2) | ecosystem: Host-associated > Plants > Roots > Nodule | place: USA...
TAAAAAATATTATAATATATATATATATATATATATATATATATATATTATTTAATAACAAATAAATTTTATTCGTTTTAGAATAGGATTGTTTAAAAGACAATCAAATCATGTTTCAAATTTCAAAATAAAGTAAATTAAAAAATTAAAGCCTAGTAGTAGTCTAACTATACTTTTCAATGTATGGAGACAACTCATTAAAGTTTGGACCCGTCCTATTAACATGTATCTACATCGTTATATAGGTCACAATCTTCTTTACGGTCATCTATAGAGTTTTGCCACTTTTTTTCCATTGCTTTTATCCATAATCTCTGCCACATTAATTCTTCCACTGTACTGTATTTATTACATCATTCCTATCATGACAACCATGAATTTTGGTGTTAGGTTCTTTAAGAGAAGGACGCGATAAATTCGGTAGGAATAAATGATAGATAAATCTCTCATATGAGACAATAAGATAAGATTTATGAATTTACTTACGATCGACTCACATTTTTATTCAATGTGTCCAATGTGAGGCTTATGTTGATGGCCAATAGCATAACAATAATTGTACTTCTAACAAAGACTGAAGAAGAATTAAAACATGATTGCAAACTGTGATTTGTTACTAATTTAGAGCAGAACGCTTCTATAACCTGTGAATTTACAGCTAAATGAACTACAGTAATTCATTTGCAGACACAACCCACCTCCACGTCAAAAATTAGTAAGGAAATAGGAAATACCTAGAAAAATATCAATACTCTCTATCGATCAATCAGAATCAATTTGTAAATAGATAAAATATTCAAAAAAACTGAAATTGCTATGAGGATTTTATATTTCTCAATTACCCTCTGAATTTTACATTTCCATTTGCCCTTTAAAATTTGACCTAATGTTAATAAAAGATGGGGGCTGGGGCAGATGCACCAATTGGCCGCAGAAACTCTTGTACTAACCATTTATTATAAAATTCCAAAAGCTTAAATTAATAAGGGAAAACAAATAAATGGTCTTATATTATATTTCCGACACGAATGAGAGCCTTTATACACAGATACATTGCCTTGATGGAGGCATGTAAAACCAATACAAGTCTACATTCTTAGTAAAGAGAAAAATGAAGACCCCAAACCCCAGTTTCTTATCCCGAGGATAATAGGAAAAACAATGATGAATCAACGAGTAAGAGGGTCACGTCATATCCCAGATCTCACATAATCTCCACCTGAATCACAGAAATGCATGATTCCGATCACCGAAATAAAACATTCTAACAAGGGAGTCTGTTTTAAATCATATCAGTAACCGGTGGTAGATGAAACCAAAACATTATGCTCCTTTAAACGTTTCTGAAAATGAGCTAAACGGGTTTGCAACTGCAGGATGCCAGCAGCCTTCTGAGAAAGAATGGCATTTAGTCTTGTTATATAATCATCCAGTTGATTCCCTGGTTGATCTGCTTCAACCAAGAGGTTCATCTCCTGCATGCCAAGCGCAGATAAAAATATGAATGAGAAATGGAATTCATATTTCTAGATTCTAGGACCTATTTATATCATTATTCCTAGAATCAACACTGAAACGTCGGCCAGTATTCAGTAAGAGATTCAATAAATTTTAAGTTTGGTCTGTACATATCAATGTTCTTGATGAAAACATGCACATAATTCTTGATTATGATATTCATAAAAAAATCCTTCTGTAAGACACATTTAATACAGTACTCGTATTAAATAATCTTGAGACACATCACCCAGTTCCCTAAGAAAAAGAATAAATAAAAAGATACAACAAAAACGACCATTTAATACCTCTCTAACAATATTCATGGTCTCCTCTACTTGTGTCCGGTGAGCATTTACTAGGTCCTCTTCTTCCTGAAATAAAGACACGCATTAAATAAAGATCAGCGCTGAAAATTTTAATATAATCGTTATCTCAGTAGCCAACAACTTACCTGTAAGAGGGCATTTAAATCATCCTCAGCGTGTGTGGTTTGAGGCTCAACTTTTGGGAGCTCCTTCCACTTCATCAGACCACTGGGTTTCTTCAATCTGTCATCAGTTGTAGCATATGACTCCATCTTTCCATTTTTCTTCAAAGATGGTTTTACCTGCTCGTAATACTCTTCAGGGGGGCTAAAATCATCCCCTTCATTTTCATCTGGCCATCCATCTGTTGTGCGATCCTCATAGGCTGATCCAGTAATGGAAGATAACGGTGCCGTGGTTGATTCTTTAAGGTTGAAATTTGATGATATAGCCTCTTTCTTTGTATTGTTCCCTTTCGACAAGCTTTTCACCCTGGTTTGTAACAGCAAAATATTATTTTTATTTACCTTGTTAACGGGTGTTTGTCTGAAATGTGATGCGGGTGGTTTCAAGGAGTGGGGAATACAGAACTACACCTATCAGAAAATTCACGTTACCTGTCTGCATATCTTAATGTATTCAGAGTATGTTCGCATGAACCGGTGCTTGGTGATATGCATGAAATCATAACGGTGCGGGAGTTGCCAACAAATGAATCCCTCAAAACTTCAGTCAGTTTACTGCCTCTGAAAGGGATGTGTCCTTGGTCATTATCAAGAGCTCTTATGCATTCCTTTAGGGCTAGTAAGCTCTTATTGATTTCAGCACCTTCTATTCTGAATCATATGGTTGTAAACAAATGACGCAACAAAAACACATTAGACTAACGTGAGAATGTTAGAGGGATGCAAACAATTCATTATAGAATCCAATTGAGACATCTTCAACAATAATGTATACCCAAATTTGGAACTAATCTTAATTTATATTTTTTAATTAATTTTCTCAGATATAAGTACTATTTAAACTTGGATAAGTAACAAGATAAATCCATCTCACATAATTCAAGCTTAATCATACCTTGTCTGTTTGTCGTTATCTGTGGTATCTGCTCCACGTTCGCTTCCAGCAAGATCTATGAAGGAGAGCTTGCCAACCAAACGGGGAGGTTTGGATTCATTTCCATCAACTGACCTCTTGATAGCAAGTTGAAGTATTGCATGTGACCGTGATGATTCCTCATTTGCACCTGTGGTGCCTGTACTTCTTGTGGAATTTCCTTTCTCAATCAGTTCTTTGATGTTCTCCACATCTGATACTCGGTACTCTTGCAAACCCACAATGCAAACTTGCTGCTTACCATCCTCCCTCATGCAAAGTTTTCTGCACAAGTACAACTTTAAACCTCGAGAACATAGATTACAGGTGCAAAAAAGAAATTATTTGACTTACTTTCGTTCATTAAGAAGATCAAAAAGTTTGCCACCATATATTTCAAAGAAGCTGACAAACAGTTGAAATCCCTGGTTTCTGTAAGTATGATGCATCAATCTAAGGATGTCCCTTGATGCTTTAAGTGGCAGTGGCTTCATAGTGTAAGTTTTTCCACTTCCTAGAAGAACAGAAATCGTATTAACAAGCCCACTCATAGTACAAATCTGAGGTTAAGTAGTCGGCCTAAACTTTGTTGATTTTTGGTCAACAACTAGGCCTTAAAACATGGAAGTCCCAAAGAGATGTGGAAATATCACTTTACAACTTAGCATAAAATCGGTATTTGTCTTCAGGCAGGATGCAATAGTAACAAAATCAAACTTTAGAGGGTGTTATCACCTGTTTGTCCATATGCAAAGCATGTTGCCTTAGTGCGTTCAAAGATTATTGGAACTATAGGCTCTACTGTTTCACGATACACCTAAAAAAAGAATTTAAACAAAGTTACGTAAGGATATAAAACGTGTTGTCAGTCTTTCCTTTCAACTGAACATTTATGAGCACAATGGTTACCTCATCATTCGTAACCTCTTCATTCAAAACAGCATCAAAAACAAATTCATGCTTTTCTACATACTGAGTTAAGTCCACCTGTAAAGCATATAATTTTGAAATGTGTAAATATAAAACATGTATTAGATTATCATACCATAAGAACTGACTAGTGAGGAAATTAATGGATAAGTCAGCATTTTCAGCAACAAAGACGAGTATAATGCATTGACATTGGAACCATTGATCAATGTTGGCTCTTGAACTCACCTTCAGTTTAGTCTCGTGCACTGTTAAAGAATTGGAATATGTTTCTATAATGTCTTCCTCATTTTTGGCTAATTCTTTCTTATTCATTGGTCTTTTACGAACCTGGATTAAAAAATAACATTCAGATATTAGAAGAAAATTAAAGCAGTGTTCTTTTCCTTACACTTGAAAAAGATCTAATATTCATTGCCAGATAATTCAATGAAATTTATATTATGTTCAATGTATACAAAGCTGTAATTATGCCAATGCAGTTTTGAAGAAAAGAAGTCCAAATTACTATCAAACAGTCAGTACAAAAACATATTAAATAAAAATGAAACATGACTGGTGGATTTAGATATGCAAAAGAACATACCACAACTTTAATCTTTGCTACTGAATTAGATTTCTCTTTCTCTGCAGGAAAACTCTTCAATATGTTTTCGTTTTCAGGAGCACGAGCTCTGCCAGTCTGTTTGCTCAACATGTAAGGTTCAGAGTCATCAAAGCTTCTCCCTCGGCCAGGTTGATACAGGGAGTTTGCATCATATGCATTGGAGGCTGGCATCTAGAAGAAGAGACAAATAATAAGCAAGTTTAAGCTACCTTTTCATGTGCTTCTACTTTCAATTTGCATAACATGATCAAATCAAGAATGCAATTCTCATATTATCTAGATTGAGGAAATGCTTAAGTCCTCAGGTTATATGAAAATGGATGAATAATAAATTCAAATCAAAGTCCCAACGCACAGAGCCAATGATCTGCTGAGGCTGACATAATATCCCACAACATCAACACAAATTTTGCATAGTATAAACAAACACTTTCAAGGGTTAGAGACTCAACGAACTAGAAATTTTTATAGCCGTAACCTTTCAAAAGATGCAATGTGACCGTTATACACAAGATGAATGACAACTATAGAACAACAAAAGCACAGAAATCAAATGAAACTTCATCCGGTGTAGACAATAATAACCTCAGGAGGAAGAAGCTCGGTATCGAACGAATGCAGATCCAACAAGCCGGGGCTGAAATCACCAGACAAATCATCGCCGTTCTTTTTCTGCATCGAAGCACGGTATCCACCGGGAGGAGTGGAAGGTTCCACATAATACTCAGTCCCTCCGTTAAAGCTCCTCGGCGCGTTCCGGTACATTCTTCCTCCCTGCGCTCCACCGCCACCGCCGTATAAGTTATAGTCCTGCTCGCATTCCAACGACGAAACAAATCTTACGAAATCGGACCAAAACAAGTACGCGCAACGGTAGAAGAGAAGATCGATAGCGGAAGGAGAAAAGACAGAGAGAGAGCAGAGAATGAGATCACCTGAAGCGGAGGAAGTTGATTGGTGGAGGATTGAAGGTGTTGGAGGCCAGCCGATTGGAGCCACCTGTTGCCGTTGGAGGAGCCGTCGAGGAAGTTATCGGAGTACTGACGCTGGTGGTGCACACCCGCGGCACCAGATCTCAGCCCCTGTCTCCCTGCACCGTTCATCTTCCTTGGCGATGATGAGATCGGAAAGGAACGGTGTGATCAACGACAGAGTGTAGTGGAGTGGAGTGAAACCGAAGATATAGGAAGGAACCAATAGATACGATAACAGAGACCAAGGTGTTGTTGTAGAGAAACCAAGGAAGGGAGCCTTTGAAATTTTTTGAACGGACACGGTGCCTGGCACGTGCGACTCAGAGTCAAACGACGTCGTATTATTGGGGGTTAGGGTAGGGGTAGGTCCCGTGGTTTTTTGAACTTGTCCCGTCCCACATGGGTGGGGACGGCCTCTGTTTTGTGTCTATTTATCGTTGCGCGCTTGGCTTCATATTCAAAACTTGTGGCCTTCTGCGTGCATGCTTTTAAAACGCTCTGCCACGTGGCGTCCATTGCGGGTCGGGTCTCTTTGTTGATGGCAACCCACCTAACAATTTGCGGCGCGGCACCGTGCTTCTGTTTGGGCCCAGGTTTTCCGGCCTCTTCTCGTTCTTTCGGTGCCTCTTTGTTTTTTCACTTTTTTTTTTAATTTAATTTTAAACTTATTTAGCAAAATGTTCCCTTAAGTGAAGGGAATGCATTAGAGTCATCAACTCCATGAGTGATTCTTCCTGCACCTCCACGGTGACTTCCTCTAACTCCATAATTTAAAAATATTTCTATTTTAACTTTGAGGAAAATACGAAAATAACCTTCATTTATAGTAATTGTTATTCATTTTTTTTTCACTTTGCAGGTTGCACAAACCGCAATACAATTAAAAAATAAACACATTACGGGTTGTACAACCAGCAATTATACTTTCTGCACCTTTTATATTGCGGGTTGTACAAACCGTAATATAAAACTTTTTTTAAATACATTGCGGGTTGTAGAACCCGCAATGTATTTAAAAAAAATTATGTTGTGGATGGTACAACGATAAAAACAAATATTCCAAAAAAAATTTCTTATAATAAAAAGTAAAAAAAATAATTTATAGCTATAAATAATTTAATTTATAATAAAAACAAATAGTTTAGATCGAGGTGGAGACCCTTAAGTGTAAAACTATGGTAATAACCACTACTACACCACAGTAGCGGGTTGTACCACCCGCAACACAAAATTTCTTTTAAATACATTGCAGATTCTACAACCCGCAACATAATATTTTTTTTAAATACATTGCGGGTTCTACAACCCGAAATGCAAATTTTTTTCAAAAAAATTTTGTATTGCGGGTTGTAGAACCTGCAATGTATTTAAAAAAAGTTTTATATTGCGGCCCGCAATGTAAAAGGTGCAGAAAATATAATTGCGGGTTGTACAGCCCGCAATGTGTTTATTTTTTAATTGTATTGCGGTTTGTGCAACTCCCAAAGTGGAAAAAAAAATGAATGAAAGTTACCATGAATGAAGGCTATTTTCATCTTTTCTTCAAGGCTAAAATGGGAATATTTTTAAATTATGGAGGTGCAGGAAGTCACCATGGAGGTGCAGGAAGAATCACTCCAACTCCATGATTGTTCTTGGACTCATTGGGCTCGCTACAGTCAGGCCCGTGAAGGCTTAGAAGGCAATATGATATAAGTTATCCATTAATTTTCATGTTGACAATATTTTGTTTAAAAAATAAAATAATCATTGTGATTCACCAGATTATAAGGGATTTTGTCTCCAAAATTTACAAATAAGAGCTGATGTTATTAAACAGTTAGGTTCCAATATTGGCTTTCTCCACATTTCTAATGTGCAGTCACAAATTCACTAACAATATCTTCCATTGATGCAAATAATTTTATTTTTTGTTACCATAGAAATAATGTAGCTACTGAACATTGAAACAACTATTAACGTAGAGAGAAGGTTTTGGAGTTGCAATAACTTTATGATAAGATCTCTTAACAGTGAAACAGTTCTTAGAAAGATATGAAGTTGTTAGTTAATTATTGAATTTCTGATGTAGAAAGGGGTTAAAAGTAGTGGTTGTTGGGTTTGTGTTGGTGCATATGTGTGTTAGCCCTAGTGTTGAGGTTGAGTTTGTATTGATGCTATGCATGTGGTTAGATTTGAGTAACTGTAGGTAATTGTGTTGCTTGATGCGTTTGAGTATATATCTCTTAGCTTGTACTTTGAGTTTGGTATGTTGTAGAGGAGCATTATCTTCTTCAAGTTGAAAAGACTCCAATGCAGGGTGACTTTTCGCACAATGAAAATAATTGAACACTTGCGATGTACAAATGTACACTTCAACAATTATATCAAATATTTTATGAGGAATTTGAAGAGAATAGTTGTTTTTTTTTTATAAATACTTTATATAGTTTGTAATAAAACATGCTTTAAGGTAAGAAATTTAGAAAGAAATTAGAATTTTAAAATCTTATGAGTATTTGAATACTTACAACTAGAAAGTTTCAAGTTTTACAAAGAAATAAAAAATTGAAATACTTTTATACTTTCAAATTGATTTGCTTCTCTTCATATCATTTTTTCAAATTCATTTTGGCTATAGTTGATTTGACTAATCTTAGTACAATGTTAGAATTGTTACTTTTCTATTTATGTTGATCAGAAATTTTGATATATAAATTATTTGTAATTAAATTCATAATAAATAAGTTGTAATGTTGACTATTAGGCTCAAAATTATACATATGATTACGATTATGTAAACTTTTATGACAATACCCTTAACCTAATCTATACTCTTAATTTTTGTAGTTAAAGAAAGAAATTTTCTAAAAATTGTCAAATGGCTCACAAAGTGGTTTATAAATTTGAATAGCAGTGTATTATTGCTATGACAAAAATTCAAAGGCGAGATTATTAATATTAAAAAAGTTCATTAAGATATTGGTTCATATTTGTTGTAACTAGTATAAATATTACTGATAATATCACAATTCTAGTGTTGAAGAGAGGTTTAAAATAAAATGACGAGAGGTTTGAAATGTCTTAACAAAAGCTATAAACTAAAAATAAGAATAAAAAACTTTTAGCAGAATAATATAAAATTACAAGATTAACTTTTACACTTCTAAAAGACTGCAGAAAAAATAAAAATAATGAGTTAATTATGCAATACCACAAATTGAAGATGAGTTTCATGAAGTCCCTAACAATTATTCAAAAGAATATAGAGACGATTAACATGAAGTATTATTCAACTATGTGTACGTGCACTGAAGCAAATATACATATAGTAAAAAGGAATCTTATAAACCATTTCAGCCAAAACTCATATAAAAGTCATTATCATATCACATGTTCATGAATAAAAAAACTTTCAATTTAACAGGAGTTTACGAAGAGTATAATGTGAATAAGACTCTTGATCCAAACAAATTATTGTAAAAGTTTGTAGACTGCTGTTTATGCATTTTTCATATGATCATTTAAACAAATTTATGTATTTTTATTTAATCTTAATAATTTCAATATAATCTAAAAGAAAGAAATGTAGAAAAGAGCATAATGTAACCCTCTTTGTTTCATCAGAATGTGAACGAATTGTTTGACATTGGAAACTATAGAACGTAACATTATCAAACACAAAAACCTGAATGTCAATTTTGATGAACCTGTTTCTGGGACATGGTATGTGGTTGTTATGTCTCCCTCAAAACTTGATTGTTTCTACAGTTAAATGCTTCAGTTGCTATTATCAAACAGACACCTTAGAGTGATCTCATATGCAGAAAATATAGCACCGTTCACCACAAAGGCTCTGGCAACTGCAGTTCCTAAACCCCTCCACAGCACCTCATATCCTTCTTCCCTAACACTTTTCCTAAGGCAATCCAAAATGCCTCTGTATTTTTGTGAAGAAAGTGTTTGAGCCTGCAATCTTGTTTTGATAACGTCTAAAGGGTAGCTCAATACCCAACTCACTACCCCAGCTAATCCTCCTGATACCAGCATGGTATTCAAGCTCTCTTCACAACTTCTTCTACAACCTGGGTGAAGTTTCTCCCTTGCATATTCGTATGTCCAAAAGTAGAGACCGTGTGCAGGTGCATCTCTTAGCATGGTGATTCCAAGTCCTCGATAAATGCCACGAAGACCCTCTATTTTCCATATGTTCTTGGCAACTCTCATAGGACCCTTTTGGGTTTCTATGGATTGACCTATGTTCTGCAACTGAAGCCGAATTTTAACTAACTCAACAGGGGATAGTAACATACTCTGTATGGCGCCGCTGCAAAATCCTCCCAAAGCAACACCCTTGTAAGAAGGAGGATCGTTAACCAAATCGGATGAACTAAATGCCCTCGAAAGAATTGCGTAGATTTGGAAAACCATGGCATTCTGCATCCAACAAAACAATCACCTCAATTTTGGATAGCTACATTTTATGAAGGATTTGAACATTTTCTTTTTTTTTTTTGCACTAACGACCATGATTAAGGATGTCCAAGACATATAAATAGATAAGTAATAATTAATTGCTTTAATGTTTTCTCTCTCAGTAAAACACTGAGCATAATTAGCAAACTTAAAAGTAAACGGTTCATCAAATGCTACTTTATTACTGGGATGACACAGTTTACTGTCACAATTATGCAGAAAACTAAATCTATAATAAGAAAAATCTAGTATTTTGTAGGAGGAAGACGAACATTGATAGGACTTAGGTAGCTAGTGGTATCCTCAATAATTGAATGGTGATCGTGGATCAATTGATTATTCTTCAAAAGTCCAGAAGCCATTAGATGGCTCATCCAAAAATATAATTTAATATTGCCTCTGGCGTGCATCACTCAGTGGGCCACGATTTGTAGTTAATCCACAAACAAATAATTGAGTAAACAATAGGGACTTCAGAATTCCCACCAGTGACTGAACAAAACATTCCAAGGGATTTGAGAACTCCAACAACTGAGTTTGAATATGATATGATAAATGCTCTCGAGTATTGTTAGGAATAGGACACTGACTCATAAGAAAACAAAATAAGGACACTTAGCATATAAAAAATCCAGATTCTTCAGAGCGGGAACATCATTAACAATCATAGCACGATCCCATTTTAATATATTACAATAAAAACTGAATCCAATTAATACGACATGTATTTATTCAATAAACAACAATGTATTGCAACATTAAAATTTTCATTATGACCAAATCCTGAAATTTAAAACTCAATAAAATCAGCCTAATAATGAAGGATTGTATTCCAAACTTCAAAAACATCATGAATAAATGTAAAAATAAATTTCAGACAGGCTCTCTGCAATTGAGGTGGGTGGAACGATCGTACATCTAATAATGAACAGAGTTACAGAACAGACCAAAATACGAGAAGAGTTTGGCTGGTTGTGGTCCCATCATCCACGTGATGAGCCTGATCATAAAACATGTCTGCTTCTAAACTTATGGTAACAGATAAAAGACCTAGTGTTGATGGAGGGATGGAAGTGAAAGAAAAATGAAAAAAGAAAAAAGAAACTTACCTGAAAGGTAACAGAGGCCAAAGGTGCAGCCATGCCGCGGTACAGAGCGGTTGGTCCTTCATTGGCCACCACATTTCTGAGGATGGTGAAGGCAGAGGCAGTGTTGAAGGAGTTCTGCTGCATCACGCGGAGTGTGTCCAAAGGGTAACCAGAGATTATGCCAGCAGTGCCTCCAAACCCTCCTGCTACAAACTCTTTTCCCGTGCTGCTCGCAAGAAACTCTGGCCAGAATTCCATTCCCACCTCTGCTTCCTTTCACTCTCTTCTGCCCCTCCTCAAAATGATAACTTTGCAATTGATATTTTCTGCCTTGTTATTATATATAGTCCTATTGACATATCATATGGGGTCTGATGAGCAAATACTGAAAATACTTTACTCGTGGACTAATCACCGATGAACACGTGGCGGGCCTTTGTCACGGGCTCACGGAACTTGGATGTGATTTGAGCTTAGTGATCTGCGAACTTTTGAAATGATAAGAAGCAACACCTTTGGAAGATGAAAAGAGCACTTTTGAAAATGAAAACAACGTGTGAAGATAAAACAAATATGTTTTTAAGACGTGTTGGAGTTTATCAGTAGAGGGTTGGACTGCATAAGTGGGTAGTGACTTGTAAACGGTGTTTGGTAGGAAGGAAAAAAGCAGGGACTTGAATAAAAATCCGAAAAAAATATTATTATTTTTAGTCAAACAAATCACTAAAGATTAATTTTTGGATTAATATTTTTGGTAAACAAATGTCTTCACAACGAATCGAAAAAGACTAATTATCATTGAGTAACTTCCGAGAAACATGATTTATTTACAAATCAGATTAATTGCCCCATACAGTGAATGCAAGACTTTATCTCAAGAATAAAAAATTTGCCCTTCAAAGTTATAAAGTTACAAAATCTTAACAAGCAGAATCCGGTGTAACTCAATTGTACAATTATCTTCCATGTGTGCTAGAAAGTGTTAAGTCATATGAGGAATGAAGTTCTTGTCTGCTATAAGGAAGCTCTGAGTCTTCCACAACCACATTGACGAAGAATGCTGGCTGCTTTGGTTGGGGAAGTTGCATTGTATCATTTGATAGAAATGAAGCAATGTCTGCCATGGTTGGTCTATCTGTTGCTTGATCTTGTACACACAGCAGGCCCATATGAATACATCTCAAAACTTCATTCTGAGGACATAGTTCTTGCGAATCTGGGTCTATTAACTCCAGAGCTCTGCCTTCATTCCAGAGTTGCCACGCCTACAAGTTTCCCAAGATCCAAATAAAACTTTTAACCTTTCATAATCATAAATTTAATGAACTAGTCATTTGAGAATGAGAAACTTACATATCCTATGAGGTTGAGTGGACGATCCGAATCATAACGACTATTATTTTTCTTGCCACTAAGTATTTCTAGTAGCAGCACACCAAAGCTGAATACATCTATTTTGATGGACACAACACCATTTATTGCATACTCAGGAGCCATGTATCCACTGAAAAGATCGAATGCTTGCGTAAGGATGAATGAAAGAGAAGAACTTTGAAAATGCATGGCAATTATAAACTTACTATGTACCAACAACTCTGTTTGTGTTTTCTTCTGATGCCCTTACACCAAATATTCGAGCCAGGCCAAAGTCAGATATCTTAGGATTCATCTCGTGATCAAGCAATATATTACCTGCTTTCAGGTCTCGATGTATCACCTTTAGTCTCGAGTACTTGTGTAGATAAAGAAGTCCTTGAGCAATGCCTCCAATGATGTTCAACCGTTTTTCCCAGTCTAGCAAATTCTTTCTAGCTGAATCTGTTTTAAAGTTAGCATGATTGTTAAAATGCTACTGCATGCTAATATTTGGCACGGTCTTACTTTGGCAAAACCTTTGTTAAGACAAAAGAAGCTTACCAAATAGGTAGAAGTCTAAGCTCTTGTTAGGCATGTATTCATAAACCAATATTCTTTCATCTCTCTGGATGCAGAACCCCAGAAGTTTTACAAGATGAGTGTGTTGGAGTTTGGCCATAAGTTTGGCTTCATTCTTAAATTCCATTACCCCTTGTCCTGAACTCTTAGAAAGTCGCTTGATTGCTACTTCTTGCTGATCACTTAATGTTCCCTGCAGGTGTCATTGTATCAGTTCTGATTCAGATATTTGAGCAAGAAAATTGTGATTGTCATACAGATATATGGTTTCAAATTACCTTATAAACAGGACCGAATCCACCCTCTCCTAGCTTATTAGCTGCTGAGAAATTCTGTGTTGCAGCAACAATGGTTTCAAAGGTGAATATTTCAACCCCGTTGCTTGTGTTTACCTTGTTCTTACTTTTTCTAGAATTACCTCCAATGTCGTGTAATAACTTCTCCTGCATCTTCTTTCTCTCCACTGGGGGTGAGACATGAACATGTAAGTTATAAAAAGGTCTTACAGACTGAAACTCACTATACCATATCTACATTATGACAGTTACCTTTAGCTTTGTAGTTTCTCCACAAGGCACGCCATAAAGAGAAAATTACAGGTATTGCAAATGCTGCTGCCACACCAACGATGAGCCATATGTACCACCGGTTTACTGCAACCCATAGATAGATAATTTACTACTCTGAAAAGGTGGCTGAAAATTTTTTCAACCCAATTAAAACATTTCTCTTCTCTTTTTTCTAATCTATTCTTTCTAGTATTCTGAGTATTTTTCTCATAAGAAAGCTGGTACTATATATCATGGATAAGTCTTTAAGAACAATAATTATTCACAATGTTCGTATTTTTAGCCATTAACACCAACAAATACTTATGACAGATTAAAAGGGTAAAACACACGTAATAGTACTCCCTTGTTCTAGGACTAGAAGCAAAGAATATAGTCATCTGTGGTGGTAGGGAATCTGAACGTACCTTTGCCTTCCGGGAGCAGTGCAACAGAAACATAGATAGGCAGTGCTATGTCTTCAGAGCCTCTAACAAATTTTGTTCCTTTGAGCCATATCTGGCATCCAGTATTGTTTTTGTGGTTTATTGGGGCATATGCTTGACAAGAACAATTGTTCCTACATATGATCTCACAGCACTGCGTACCATTGCTGCCAGCATGAACTTGAATGCCAACGGTGGACATCTTACCAACACTTTTCACGAAACCACCTTTAGTGCTCCTGCAAGCAGGAAGGCTTTCCGGTGTGCATGGAGAGTGTAAAGCCTGATTTCTGTAAAAATTTTGAATGTAGGAGCTGTATCCACTCATCTTATCCTCGTACCTTGACCACAACATGAGACCTCCATAATTTGGTGACTTGTTTACTTCAGGCAAGATCTTAGAAGTTAATTCATCAGCTGAGACATAACCGCTTGCAGCTGCAGCTTGATCTGCTGGTAACCCCAGAAATATTTTCCCTGCATTCAATGAGGTGGACCAACGGTTCCATGCTTTAAGGAAGTTATCGAAATTGTTTTGGGTATATTCGCATGAAGGATTGTTGAAGAATTGTATCCAGACGTAGTCAAAAAGGTCAGTAGCAAGGACCGAACCCAGCGTAGCATCAGGAAATGGACACTGAGGAGCTGCTGACAGGTACACTTTGCGTGTCTGTGAATATGAACTGAGTTGAAGGGAAAGGTTTACCAGGAATGATGATTCACCTGTCTGTATGTTAAAGTCAATGCCATCTAAGACTACATCCCCAAATGGGCGTAATGAGGATGAGCCACCCAGGAAATTGTCCCACAAGTAATCCGAAACATTCTTGTCATAAGAAACATTCTTTTCATCCTCAACGGAAGAAGTATTCCGGTCACCAGCACCTCCTCCCCCTCCTCCACCTCCTCCTACAATAGAAAGCATCACCTTGATCCCTTGCTTTTGACAATTCCTAATTTCTCTTCCCATCTCAGTGCACCCATTAGAAGATGGGTCACAATGACCAGCCAGGTTCAGTGTTGGAGTTTGGCCATTCCCAAAGGTGGAAAGGAAGGCTATGTTGACGTAGGAGTACTTTCCTGTTGCACACGTTTCTGTAAGGTTTCCCTCATCGGAGTTTTGACCCCAGTAAATGGCAATGTGTTCACCTTCAGAGGGGTGAAGTAGAAGGAGGATCAATAGAGAGGGAAACACACTTCTCCTCATCTTGCTCTCTTTCTGTTCTCACTGCTTGGTTTTCAGTAGCAATCAACCGATCCAACATAATGTGTATTACATATGGCTACAATCCTCCAACTTTACCCTTCACGCGTTTCTGTTAACACTTGCAAATTCACACACGCCTACCAACCCATTTCTATCTCTTTCCTACTTTCTTTACCACTTTAACCGATGACTTTGACTAACGATCTACCTGCATACTGTACAGTTAGAAGAAATGTAATGTGTTTGCACACTTTAGCTTTCCCTGTTCTTATTTTTGTGTATGTATCAATCCAATCACTTGTAATGCATCTATGATTCCTAGATCACTTTTCACACGTTTTGTTGTTCCTAATTATGTTTACAAATTCCATATTCGCATTTCCTCTCTCTTTCCAGTGGCACTGCCTCCTACATTCCTTTGCACGCTTTTATTAAATAACTGATTGATTCCTTGACTGAGTTTCAACCATTCACTCATTGACGCCAAGTCAACAAACTGATAGAAACTGTATTGCTGCTTTCATCACACTAAAGTGATTTTGAGATAATTTTACCCATGCATCTTCAATATTTTACGTTTATTCACCACTTCAGTTTATCTTAAATTTATCTACCACACGTTGTCGAAATTGTTACGGTATTTAGAGAATCATTTCTTCCACCAGCAATAGGACTTCTAGGCTCTTTCACTCCAGAATCAGTGAAGAATGTCCAGTTAATATTCTTTGTTTTTCCTAGGGTTCATTCAACTCAAATATCCTTGCCAAACCAAAATAGGATTCAATTCATAGTTCAGTAAAATGTTAAACAAGTCCTTGTGCAATTCCATGAACGATGGAAAATCTTTTCTTCCAATCAACAAACCCGTATAAGAGAGGAAAATTGGTGAGCAGAAAATGTACTATAGCCTTTTGACCACTTGAAGAAACTTGCTAAATTAATTACATTTGGTTGATATGCAAAGTTTGTATACCAAAATGGTAACAGTCCTAACTTTTGCTGGGCATATATTCGTAGATCAACATCCTTTCTTCTTTTTCAATGCAGAAACCGTAGAGCTTGACCAATTTAGTGTGGTTGAATTTAGCAATTGACATCTGGGCATTTTATTTTCTTTCTTTGGTAGTTAATTTCTCTTCTAGGGGTAGTAATATGAATACTAAATCCAACCAAATACAAAAGATAAAACGAAAGAACCATCCATGCTTTCGGATGTGATGACTGCACTACTTGTGATGAGTTCATTGATGAAATAAACTTGTCGACCAGAAGAAGACATGACAAATCTGGCTTTGATATTTTGTGCAGCTTTGCTTGAGTATAGCACTAGAGCTGTGTATCGTTATTGCTTAAGATTATCAAGCTACCATAATCATCAATTATAAGCCTTGCTTGTCGCTTAAAAAGTGGGATTTTTGGGCCGGCATGGCAGAGACACCCTCTGACGTAATTGATTCCAAGGTAAATTCTTTCACTCTTAGGGCCATTGAAAGCGAAGAGCTTAGAGGGCGAGGTTAGAAGTAATCTCGTGCAAACACCGAAGCCTGGTGTAGTTCAATGTGAATGCCAAAGTGAGGAAGAGAAGGGTTCTACCAATGCTACGTGTGCAGGTTGTTCTTATTTGGTTAACTTTACAAGAGTCTATGTAACGTATACAATGCTGCTCTGGTTGATTACCAAGATTTTTAAAGTCTATGCAGACTTTCGTGTATGTCTTTTTATAATATCACCTACAAGTTATAGAAACTAATGTAATTTATTAAGTTTTTTTTTTCAAAATTCAATTTAGATTCAATCATCTTAAATACACATATACTTTAAATAGATCAAAAATTAAATTAGATCTTTTCAATTAAACTAGATTAATTTTTTAAATTGAATTTAAATTTGAATTTGAATTGACTTGACTTGAGCTTACCAAGTCAAATCTAGTCAATCCAACTAGATCCAACTTGATTGGATTCTATTCAATTAGACTCAATTTTACTTGAACTCTAAATACAACTAAGTATGGGCAAATGTTTTTTCTTTCTGTATCCCCTCTTTTTCTTTCTGTACCTCATCATATTTTTAAAATATGAGTCCTGTCCTTATAGGTTTAAAAATGACTTTCAGAATAAATTTTGGAGGTATAAGAATCAATTCCAAAATAATATTTTTAGAAGTTCAATTTGACTTTCAGAATCTATGTTCTGAAAACAGTTTCCCGAAACATAGACTTATTTCTCCGTAACTAAAGTATTTTTTGCCCACCAAATACTTATTTGAAAACGAAATTCAGTAAGATTTCCATATAATCCCCTTTTCGAAAATAAACAAATAAAGCTCTGCACCTACACCTTACACACATTGATGTTGTAGACCGCAATAGACTACCCTAGACCGTTGCACCTCAATTGCCCATCAACTCCAAACACCCCTAACCAAAGCAAAGCTTCCTCACCAAAATTCAATCCAAATTCAAATCAAATTTTACAACTTGCAATAAAAAACAGATCAAATGGGACGGGAACCAACGACCAATGCCGACGTTGCACTGCCTCCAAAGAGTAACCACACCACCTCCGACGAACCAAGCGATTGCCCAAAACCCTAACCCATCTTATTTTAACCTGGAGGGACACTTCTGTCCTTTCCTCTCATTGATGGGGTAAAGAGTAACTGATGGGGTGCATGAAGCAACAGCCCTAAGTCTAAGCTAAGTTTATTCTGGTCGGACCTAAACTTATGTGAGTTAGGACGAATTCTTCCTTCACCTCGTACTATAACAGTGACAGAAATAAAAAAAAATGAGGAAATGAGCTCAACGGCTCTTGATTGAATTTAAAAGAATCTTTCTTACAATGCAGCTTCAACAGAGGTAAGTGTAGCTAAGAAAGCAATAATGGCAGAGAAAAAAATAACAACGAAGTATGATTGCAGAAAAATAATAGAGAGAAGAAGAAGGTTACACACAACTCCCTTTCTCTTTCTTACATTTTGCTATTTATACTAGCTAATGCACCAATCAAAATCAGCTAGCCTAGAATTAGTTATCTTGGTTCTCGCACCTCTACCAAGCCTTTTTCCCTCATTTTCTATTGTTTCCTCATTTGGGCCTGTTGTACTTGGGCCTGCAATTCCAATTCCTCTGAAATCATCCTTTGAGCCTAATACGCTTGTTACACATACCCTCATCCTGCACCTCCATAGTTTAATGAAAAATACAAACATGTCCTTAAATGATAAATGGTAAAAGACTAAAATATCCTCTATCTTCATTAACCTCCTTAACCACTCTTATCTGATTCATTCTTCCTTTGCTTGCATCCAATTCATTTCTTTACTCTAGCATCCGGTTCAATCATTGTATCTGTTTTTCACATTCACCGTCAACAAAAGTGATATGTGCATGTGGGTGAGAGTCTGCAACATTCGCATTGCAGATCTGGGAGGAGAAGCTGCGTATTTGCTTCAATATGAATTAAAGCTTTAAACAAGTGAAAAGTAAAAAAAAAAAATTATGTTTATTAGCAATTTGTGAGTGGTATTGATGATTAGGATAGTTAATTTGATGATTGAGTTGCCATCGACAGTGAATCTGCATCAGAGAATATGAACTTCATATGAACCGGATGCCCCGCGTCCGGTTTACATTTTGGAAAAAAACAAAAATGTAAACCTGATGGAAGGCATTCGGTTCAGTAACTTTTTTTTTTTAAAACAAAAGGTCATTTTTACAAGAACAATTTTGACATTTTCAAAACTTATGGAGGTGCAGGACGAGGGTATTGGGGTGCAGAAAGAATCTGTCCTGAGTTAAGTTCAATCTAACTTAACATAGACTCGCCCACTCAACCTAAACTGAGTTGGGCTCTGTCCAACTCAATCTCAATTTTATTCGAATTAAATCTAATCCTATTTAACATAACTTGGATCTAACTTGACCCAACCTGTTTAGAATTTATTTGACTGAGTCTCACCAAACTTGCATGATTTAAACCCAATCAACCTAACATGGATTGATCCTACTCAATCTGGATTCGGCCCAGTTCAACCTAAACTAAACCTTACCTAACCTAATATGGGCTTAACCCAACCAACTTAATATGGTTTCAAGTTGACCTAAGCCTAATTTAGGCTAACATGATCAATGTATGGGTTAGTCCAACTTCACTTGAGTCATACTTGTTGTAGATTCAATTTTGACTCAATCTTATATAATTTAGATCAAATTTAGTTTGACCATGTATGAGTTGAGATATCCAATCATGTATGAGTTGAGATATCCAATCATGTATTAAATGAGTCTAACTCAATTATCTTTGTATGAATTTGACTTAATCTCATTTCATCTTAATTTGAATTTTCAAAATTAAAAATATTCAATATCAAATCTAAATTTAATTAATTGATTTACATTTACAATTGTGAATGTAAAAGAAAATGGACTTGAATTTAAATTTGAGATAAAATAATTGTAATAGTCTTAAAACCAATTTAAATTTAGTTAATTATGGATTGAATCGAGTACATAAGTCTTTTTGATATGTCTATATCTCTCTAGGTATTTCCTATGAACGGCAATCAATGGTCAACTTATTGCCAATTTGCCATTAGGCACCATGCTGAGAGGATTTCACCAAAGCACACAAAATAAATATTGTTTCAATCTTTGTGTGAAGCAGTCAAATACCATGAAAATTAAGAACAAAATATACAACAATTTGATGCCGTGTAACGACATGTGAAAGGGAACTTCTATATCCTAATACTAATTTCTAGAACATGAACAGGTAGATGTAGAATTTTAACATTGTCAAAAACATAATGCTTACTCTTCCAAAAATTAGTTTCTACAAGAGAAACAGGAACCATTTTGAGGATTGCTCTGTTGCAGGGAAAGGGACTCACGATTTTATCTCCGAAACATGCCAAACAGGGAGATGTCTATGGATCCATCTCCTGAACAAATCAATATCTTGATTATTTTTAGATTCCAATGTATACTTTTTGTTATGAATATTTGTTAAGATAAACAACTCTCAGAGCAATATCTCCACTCATGTTCAATAGTTTTCTAATACTTTTTATACATATTTTAGTATAATTTTTTTTATATTTTAATATTTATTTTTTTTATTGTAAATATTTATTTATATAGAAATTTTTAATTCTTTTGTTGTATTTTATTACTATAAAGAATGTAGACACACCTCAAAGATAAAACTTTATGCTTTCATTTGCATGAGAAAGAGACTATATATTATCCGACTGGAAATAAAAATAATGAAACTTTATCCTTTGCTTCGGATTTGATTTATTTAAAAATCATTCTATCTTATCTCCATTACAATAATATTTGTTAGTCTGAAACTTTTTCTTTTTCTTTTAATGGTAAAATGAGTATTTATGTAGTTATAGTTTCCCATGTCTCTTGAAGATAAAAAAACATTTGTAGTTTCTGATATTTTTGTTGCCACCATTCTTATAACTTTCCATATTAATTCCAAATCAGCTTATATACATAAAGACTAAACATGAATAATACCATATTTTTTGTAGTTACAAGTTTTGCCAAGAATGAAAGAAATTAATAGAAATTAGATTTTAACTATTAATATTTTATGTAATATTTAAAAATTTATAAAATTAAGATAAAATAGTTCTAGTTCATTTAAATAAATCCCAATGGCATATTCTACCGCCAGACTTTTACATCTTTGTAAATTTTATCACCTAAATTTTACCATTGAATTTTCAATTTTGCAAATTTTATCATTGAACTCTCAATTTAATGAAGAATTTTGTCATCCAAATTTTAAAAGTATACACATTTTATGTTTGGGTTAATTGGATGTCAATTTATTAACAATGTAATATTGTGACTAATGAATAAGGTGAAAATGTGTAGTAATGTAACCAGTAATTGAACAAAAATATTTCATGTTATTTTGATAAACGATGTTAATATAACACTTGTATCCTTAAATATTAAACTATTTGGTTAATTTATTTATATTTTATTTTAGGGAACCACACTAGAATTTTAAGATCTTGACTTCTTTTAACTACATTCGTGTTTAAAATGATACCTGATTATATATTTAATATTTTATTTCGATTAATGTCTGAGCAGTGATAAAATAACTAATACATCGCTAAATAGCAAGCTAAAAAAACAAAAAATATATACAAATGTATAGAATTTGATAATGAGAAATTTTTTTATATTTTATAAAAATATAATAAATAAAATATAAATTATTCATAATAATTATGAGAACATTTTAAGATTTTATTAAAACTGTTTTTGGGACATAACATGTATAAAATATTCCAAATAGTTAAATAGACAGTGTGACTCAAAAATATTTTGAAAACTATAATTAAATTATTTAATCCAACATAAAATTTTAAATGTAAACTTTCAAAAATATCAAAGATTTTTTGTATTTTGCAAAACTTATATCTAATAGCTGATTCATTCTTTTCTTTTTGTGAAAAGTAATTACTATAAATGATAAATAAAAATAAAGATTATGAACTTTTCTAATAATATCAGTTTTTTGTCTAAATATTTAATCTAATTTTATCTTAAGTAATCACTTAAAACGATTTACTATCTAATAATTATAAAAAATTAAGATAATTTGTGGTTAATGCTCTAGATAACACAAAAAAGATTATATAGGATAATGCAAAATCTATAATTTATTATTTTAATAAATTTTCACGTAATTTGTATTTGATATTTACTCATTTTTCCTCACTCATGTCTAAATAAATACCAGTGATTATTTTACTTCAAATTCACATGTGAGGACAGTTACATTATTGTTGGTCACATTATCACTTTGTTAATAAATTTAGAAAAAGATAAAATGTGCATAATTTTAAAATTTATATAATAAAATTGACGAAAATAAAAACTCAGCAGTAAAATTTGCAAACTAAAAAAGTTTAGCAATAAAAATTGTGAAATTGAAAATTTAGTAGGAAAATTCCTAAAAAGGTTAATGATAAATTGTAGTTTAAAATATAATATATATTTCACCTTACAGTAAAAGTCATCTTACATTAACCGCGTTATCAGGTTCTTAATAATTTGAACGTCAATGGTTGTATTGGAAAATGTGTATACTTTTAGAATGTAAGTGTAGTTTTAATATTATAATAGAAAAGTTTAAAATAACTGATGTTTGAGAATTAAATTTTTTTCTTTATTTTTTAAAATAAAATAGTTTTTTCTTTCTTATTCAAAATAGTGTATTTTCAGAAAGAGTATATTTATTTCAGCGAACATGACAATATCATATTATTTCAATATACGTCTAATAAAAAAATAAAAATCTTCAAAATAACAATATTTAAGATAATAATAATAATAAAAATATTATGAATAATATTCTCATAATACTAATAACAATAATAATATTAATGTAAATAATACCAATAATATTATTATTATTAATTTAAATATAAGTCATATTATTAAAAATATAAAATTTGTAGGTAATATTCTTATATGTTATATTAAATTTATTTACGGATACAAATCAGTGAATAATAATTTGTATGTAATGTTAAATTTACCTACTGATATAGATTTATGGATAATAGTTCATGGATAATGTTAACTTTATCTACAGAGATAGATATGTAAGTAATAAGTAATAATCTATGAGTGATGCTAAATTTATCTACTAATACATATCTATAGATAATAATATGTAGATAACTTCAATTTTTCTTGTAGTAAAACCTTTTTTATAAGATAAATTTTGTTTATCTAACTATTAAAATAAAATTTTCATATCACACTAGGAAACGAAATTTTTATACTGTTTATTTTTTATATTTTATATAAAAAGATAATATGAATGATATTTGATGTAGAAAGTAAATACCTTTTACACTCAATAATAATTGACTTATATAAAGAGAACATAATATTATACTACCAGCCAATAAGTCAAAAAAAAAAAAAAAGGATAAAGATATTTTTTATGTCCTTGCTAATCTACATAAATGAAATTTTTAAGAAAAATCTGATGCAGTTGAAAGTTACTAAAGAATATAATATTCCATATCCCATGTACATATAATTAGATATACATCGCTTTAACTTAACCTTTTAAATTTAATTCGTAAGATGAATTTTGAACTCATTCTATTTTAATCATTCAAACAATTGTATTTCACTGACCAGTTTTCCTTGAGAAAATCACTCTATATTTTGGTTTTACATTTGAAAAGATTGGTAGAATAAAGAAAAAACTTTCTGCAAAAGAAGCAGTGGTTGAACGTCACTGGCTCCTTTTGCTGGGACAAAATGAGCGTTGGTTTCGGCCAAAAGAATGAAAAATGACAGATGAGAGTGGAGTGAAAAGGAAGCAAAGAATAGTGCAGAATGATTTAACAGGGAATCGAATAAAGAAGATTCCAGAGACATGATATGCATGAACAGTCACAGCAATGTTGAGTTGAATCCATGGAGTCAGCAAAGTGCCTTTATTCATTTCTTTTTCGCCTATTTTCGTGGTTGCTGAAGCACCAAAGCAACTGAATCAGCATTGATTCAATGAATGTATGGTTATACAATACCTCGTACGTATTTTAATTCCTTAATTATTTGAAATAAAGTCATCAAGATGAATCCTATGTTTATCTAAAATCATTTATAAAAAAAAAAGTAAATTTAGATAGAAAAATGAAGTTTTGACAAGTAAATAATTTATTTTTAAAGATAAAAATAGATTTTTATATTTATAAAAAATAAAAAAATGAAGGATAAAATTTTATGAAATATTAAAATATCATGCTGAGATACGATCACATGCCAGCTAGCTCTAGCTAACAAATTGTTATTAGATAAAATGCTATCCTGTGATATCTGAGTATTTTTTTATATCATGAGTATGTGATTTCGGTTTTCCAAATTTAGTTATGACAATTGATTTTTTATGTATAAAAATGGTAAAACATGTCATTGAATATTCCACAACTTAATTGCTAAATAAAAATCATGTATATTTTCTAAATTTTGAAAAAATTAATCAACACAATTAAATTCTAAAAAACTATTATATAACTATAATAATTTTCGGGCTCATTACCATTTTCCCCCTACTTACTCGGATTAATAATAATTACAATATCTAAAATAATTAAGATAGGATCAAATCTTTTGTAAAACAATATCTGGCCGGCTTTCGACCAAAATTTGCTATTTGTATGTCTAATCTTCAGTTCGGAACATATTTAATAATAAGTTTTAAAAAAATATAATCCAACAACAAAAAGACAGATATAATTATATATATATATATATATATATATACACAATATTATCGATTTATTTTTTATTTTAAATATCTTTCTATTATCTTGTGAATCTTTTATCTTTTATCATTTATCTTTTTTTCTTTGATCTTTTTGGCTCATGGGAATAAGAGTCTCATAGGTGGTGGCATAAACGTGCTCTCCAACTCCAATATCAATTTTCTCTCTTTTCGTCTGCCGCTTCTCGCTGCGAATTCTCAGACTTTTCTCTCTCTCTTTCTTTCTCAAAACCTGCCGCTGCACCACCATTTCCTCTGTTTCTTGTTACCATTTCAAAAGCGTTTTCTTCACCAAAAACACATTTTCATTCTCACAAACGTTTTCATTGCTTCCATTTATCTCGCGCACTTCCATCTATTTCTTCAGACATTCTTTCTTGCTAATCAAGACACTGCTAGGTCTTTTTTTTTATTATTTTATTTTATTTTTCACAAGAATCTCTGCATTACCGTTCCTACTTCTTCCTCTAAACTTGTTTTTCATTCTTCATTTCAGACCATTCTTCTTCACCAGAACCTGTTTTTCACCTTTTCTCAGCTCGGTAATTTCGAATCATAATGTTGGATGCATTATTCAAGCCGAAATTCTATTCTAAGTGGTAATCATGCTTATCTGTTTATCTCCTTTCATATTTTCTCTTACTCGTTTTGGAATTTTTTTTTTCTTAAAATAATAACAATGGAATTAAATTTGGAAACAGCAAATCACGGTTGAAGTTAATAAATACAAGGTTAGAGACGATAGGGAAGAAAAGGAAAGCCGTGCAGAAATTTCTCAAGAACGACATCGTTGAACTTCTTAGGAATGCGCTTGATTACAATGCATATGGAAGGGTAATTTTCCCTTCACGCTTCGTTACAATGCTCACTCTCATTTAACTCCATCATTTACAGGACTATAGTCCTTTTTCAATTGACAATAAGAGAACGAATAACCTGTGTGATTGTAAAAGGAAAATTAGAATAGGATCCGAATACATTTTTTTTTTTTTTATGTATTTAGGCTATTTATTTTCGTCTCAGTTGATTTGTGATGTAAAATTATCGCACAAAGGTTCCTACTGAGCTACACCTTGCATTAATTTGTTTCAATTTTATGCATGTTGCTGTATATTGTGATATGTTGTGTACACCATGTGTAATAAATTAGTATTTGCGTTATACTTATTAGTCAGCTTGGTTGTTAAACGCTTTATACACTCCAACCAGGCTGAAGGGCTTCTCGTCGAGCAAAATATGTCGTTTTGCTATGAACTCATTGGAAACTTTGCTAATTGCGTATCGAGTCATGTTCGGGACCTTTGTAAGAAAAGGTATTATTTTCTATGTATGCAATAAAAGATTATTTACTGTTTTGTCTTCATTCATTATTACGTTCCTTTTGATGTAACTGGGATGTACGTATCTCAGTCACTGTTTACATTTTATTCTCTTCAACGCATTAGCCGAAATTATTCATGTGAATATTTTAATCTTCTTCTATAGGGATTGTCCTGATGAATGCAAAGAAGCTATGCAGTCATTGATATATGCAGCAGCAAGGTTTTCTGATCTGCCGGAACTACGTGAGCTCAGAACGTTGTTCACCGAAAAATTTGGGAATACTCTTGAACCTTACATAAGTATAGAGGTAACCGATGGGACCACTCTTATAGTCCGTAAACATTTTCGTGGGGACCTCTTTCTTTCCACCACTTACATGAATAATTGCATACCTTTAGTTTGTTGACAAATTGAGGCAAGTTCCTCCTTCGAAAGAAATGAAGATGCAGCTGTTGCGTGATATAGCGCAAGAGTTCTCCATAGAATGGGATAGCAAGGCTTTGGTGCAGAGGCTTCACTCACCGCCTCTATTACTTGAGGTAAGTTTTACTCATCATTGATTAGTTTCTATCTAAGCATCTATTTCAGCAAAAGTAATGAATAGTTTTTTTAGTCTGCAAGATATATATTTTAATCCCCTTCTCATAAATAGTTGTTACTAATTATGATTGAAGGGAACTAACTAACAATCATCTACCAATCTGAGTTGTATCCTTCTAACATATTCAACAAGTCAACCTTGATTGATATCAAGTTTATCATTGCTTTTGGCTTACCTAAGCTTTTAAAGTTCTGTCCACAACACTTTCTCCCCCTGCTGATTAGTGATGACTTATTTAGATACATTCTACTTGTTGCAGGATAAGACTAAAGACGATCCTCTAAATGAAACAGACGCCATATTTCAAGGAAGGAAGGATATCAGTGATGATTATTGGAGGGTGCAAAGCAGCACTGACAATGAAACAACCTCTGACAATTCATCCTCGGATGGGCGAAACGCTTGTTCAAGTTCATTAGGGAGCATATCAGATAATGAAACAGAAATTAGGCAGCCATCTTCATTTTCCTACAAAGTCGTTCCACCTCCTTACGTCAAAGAAAAATTGAATAAACCAACAGAATCCGAAGCTCTACCGGAAAAGGAGCCCACTCATGATGATCTTTACAAACCAGCTGTTCCAAAAGGGCATATACCAAGATCAGTTAGGCGGAGACCTCTCAAACCACCACTATACGATAACACTGTTTCAGATTCTAAAACTGGTGGTAGTGAGAAGGTGGTAGACTCAAGTGGAAAGGAATCAGAGAAAGTTAACGGAGATTCAACGGATTATGAAGAAAAGATAATAGATGGGCTCTTGATGCATTACATTAAGAAACAAAGTCCATATGAATCAGGCATAGAAAAATCAGCATATCTAAAAGCTTATCCTATGCAACGAGTAGAATATGAAAAGGGACATAGGAAACAATCAAGTGTACCCATTGTGAGAGGAATATCATCTCTTCCTTCTGAGGACTCAAATTCGATGAAAACGTTAAAAGTGCATGGAAAAACTACTTCCTTAGTACCACAAATGTTGAGCACAGCGGGGCATGTGCATCCTAGTCTGCCTGATTATGATGACTTGTCAGCTCGTCTTGCCGCTCTCAGGAACACAACCCAACCAGCTTAACGTACATAACATTTTTTATTCTTTTTTTTTTGTTTAATCATTCTTTGGTTGATCCAATATTTAGTTGTCATGTATCAACATGAGAAATAGTTGCCTCTATTCGTGTAGGGATCTTTTCAATATCGAAATCAGAATAGCAACTACAATTGTAGGTGCAGTTGTTTGCCACTCATTTGTTCAATCATGTTGCTGATAAGTTGATGAAGATAAAAAAAAAACTAATTTTGTTATTTTTTTGATCAGAAAGTTAATTTATTGAAAAACCCATTAATTAAACATATATGATTCCTTATTTTATAAAAAGTATACTTTAGGTAATTGCAATTTTAAGTTTCTTAGTTGATTTTTAACTTTTATATTGTTTATACAACTCTTATTGTTTTTGTTTAACATTCAATTATTTCTTTAAAACTTTAAAATCTATAACATTAAATAAGGAAATAAAATAAAAAAGATTATTAAAGTGCTGCAGATAAAGATGAAGAAAAAAAAAAAAAACACTGGTAGTTGAAAATTCAAATGCTTCTTTAAGTAACTTCTGAAAAAAACACGATACCAGTTAATTAGCGGAATGAGTTCATATATTAAATATTTAAAATATACTCAGTTATAACCTTATAAATTAGTTAAATAAATAATAAATTAATTTAACATGATATCATATATAATATAAGAAATATTCTTTTCAAAGACTAATCTTCTCTAAAGGATCAATCAACACATTTTTTTTTTCTAAATTTGTATGAAACATTTTTCATACTCATTCAGAAACTAAAACCATAGTCAACTATTTCACCAACTCTTTAAAACTTTTTGGTGAGAACGTGCTTTTTAAAGTTGATACTCCTATATTTATAAAATCGTAAAACAAACCTTCAAAACTCATACATGCAATAGTTTGGCAGGACAAAATACGTTTTACGTAATTCAGATTCTTAAAATAATACATATATTCTTAAAATAATTTATTATTTTTGTTATTTTGGTATTTATGTTTTTAAGTCCTTTTAACAACAATAATAAATAAAGTGCGTATCTAGACGACGATTTTAATATGGGAATGTAACAATTAAATAATACTTTTGTTTGATATAAATTTAACATTAAGTTGAGATCATCATCGATATAAAAATAAAATTTTTAATTAAGAGGAACAAAAATAATAAAATTTAAAATATATATATTTAAAATTTTAAATCCATGCAAGATATATTTTATTCTAACTTGATGTTACATAATCAAGTTGGGACATATTATATAAATTAAGAGAAACAAAAATCATAATATTTAAAATATATATATATATATTTAAAATTTTAAATCCATATAAGATATATTTTATTCTAACTTAATGTTACATAATCAAGTTGGGACGTATTATATAATTAGAGACAAGTCTATATTTAAGAGTTTTATTTTATAAACTTTTTATAATAACAAATAATATTTTCGATTTATTTTTTTATCTTAAATATCTTATATCTTTTTTTTCTTTTATCTTTTTGGCTCATGGGAATAAGAGTACCATAGGTGGCATAAACGTGCTCTCCATCGCCAAGACCAGTTTTCTCTCTTTTCATCTGCCGCTGCGAATTGGTAGACTTTTCTCTATCTTTCTTTCTCGAAACCTGCCGCTGCACCGCACCATTTCCTCTGTTTCTCGTTACCATTTCTTCACACATTCTTTCTTGCTAATCAAGAAACTGCTAGCTCTTTTTCTTTTTTTATTACTATCTTTCTTAGTTTTTTTTTTTTTTTTTTTTTTT
>Ga0209700_103637_pt1 | contig 29169 bp, 15 predicted proteins | sample SiratroredBW_FD_187528 | JGI IMG/M metagenome (GOLD analysis project Ga0209700, IMG submission 187528) | Root nodule microbial communities of legume samples collected from California, USA - Siratro red BW (SPAdes) (version 2) | ecosystem: Host-associated > Plants > Roots > Nodule | place: USA...
AAACAAAAAAAAAAAAAAAAAAAAAAAAAAAAAAAAAAAAAAAAAAAAAAAAAAAAAAAAAAAAAAAAAAAAAAAAAAAAAAAAAAAAAAAAAAAAAAGATAAGCCAACAATTTTCAAATTTAAACACAACTTTCATACCACAAGGTATCCAAAAGTAAGTCCTGTCCCAATAACAACTAAATGTGGATATCTTCCCATAATGTCTGATGGTGACAAATAATCCCTGCACCAAAAATCACTCAAGCGCTTATAAGAAGTAAGGAATAATAGAATAATATGCATATTTTTCAAACAAACTGAGTACAAAAATTGATGCATCTTGAGTTGAGTTTATACCACATAAGCACTCCTCCCACAAGTACAACAAATGGGTAAAGCTGCCCAAGAACGAACACATGAATAAAGCATCCAGATCTTAGAGAAAGAATATCATATGAAAAAAATATATTACCATAGCCAATGCAAGTGGCATGCTTCCATTCCTTGCCTTCACAACCTTATAAACATTAGTAACACTGTATGGAACAAAAAAACAATGTTGACCATCAAAATAAGCTAAGTAAAACAGCCTACAGAAATACAAGGATCATTCTGTACTTAAATTGGTGTAAAATTTTAGCCTATATCATATTTGCAGATATTTGTAGGCTAACTTTTATCGGATTATGGATGAGTTAAGGTATTGAATTCTACATACTCTAAAATAACACCAAATGAACATAACAAGAAAGAAGAATGTCATAATACTAAACATGTCTTGAGATTATACGGTTTAAGGAAGTAAAAAATGAATAGACTCTAAATAATAGGATAATAGATTAATATGGGGAAATATATTGTGGTACAAAGCACTTGGCTCTATTTCTCTAAATGGTAATTAAGTTGCTTTAAAGCCTCACCTCTGCTCACAAGATCTTGTGCAACCACTTCCACTAATGTTTTCCCCCGGATAAATTTGGCCGAAATGGTGATCTTCCATAAACCACTTCAAATGGGGCGCAGTATGCAGCTACTTGGAAACTAGTATTACTCCAATATTCAGCCCAAGGTATAAACTCTGCCCAAGACTTTGGCTGTTCAGAACAAAAGCACCTGAGATAGTTAACCAGTATTATATCGAGTACTTCAATTTGCCCATAATGGGGCTCGGTTGCTTCAGGCTAGATTCCCAAGCTTTTCACTACCTTGCTAGATATGAAACTATGACTAGCTCCATGTCTATCAAGATCATAATTTCTTTACCCTGCAATTTTCCTTTTAGCTTCATTGTTTGTGGTTGCGTTCTGTCATGCCACCTGCTGAGCATATTGAAAGATCCATCCATTGACATGCCATCTCTACTTTCTTCCCTAAATTCTTGTTTATATTATTCACCTCTTCCATCATGGCTATTTCCCCAACATCTCTCACCTCTTCATCCTCAGCCAATATGATCACCCGCAAATTTTTTTTAGGAAATCTATATGCCCAGGCCCATATGCTAACCCATAACTATAACATTTTCCATTTTCTCTCCTACAAACATATTCAGCATACGGAAGGGTACATGTTACTCTACTTCTTTGTCTTGAAAAATTTGGTTCTGCTATCGTGGAAGCTTATGCCTGTGACTCCTAACCCATCTCATGGCAGCTTTAGTCTGGTTGAAAACATTCTCGGCACAATGGTTCCTCCTCCTTGAAAACAAAACCCTAAATTGACGGCACGTTTTTGCCGTTCTCGCACATTGTGCATCTCTTTCATGGCTTCTTTTAAATCACGTGCAATTTCTATGGCTCTACTAAGGTCCCTAGGGTATGTGATCTCACCAAACATATAGTTTGGTTTGGCTTGGGCAACTGGAAATCAAACTCTTGTACATAGTCCTCTAGTTTGCTATAGGGAAGCTAACCTTTCATAGTTCGTCCCACTCCCTTGTTCTCCAAATCTTCTCATCAATGCTTCAAAAAAAAAATTTCAAGATGAATTCTTGGATATTTTGTCTCCAATGGATCACAAGCCAACACACAAGAAATGATATCATCATCAATCCAAAAACCTTAAAGCCGTACCGTAGGTTTGTAGGTCTTTCTCACTTATGTGTCAAGCATGAGTCTCTTTCACATTGTAGTAAACTCTCACTTGACCAAAAGCTCTAACTTGACCACAAGTACTCAAGGGTAATCCTTACTAGCACTATCGTTCACTTCAACAACACACCTTCAGGATTTACCATCAAAAAGGCTTTTGACACAAGGGATCATCTGCACATCAAGATCCACTACCAACACCATCATATACCATGGTTGGAAAACCCAAGGGGGTAAAACACTGAGGAAACCTTCACCAATGGATCACGAGCCAACACATAACACCACCATCAATCCAAACACCTTAAAGCAATAGGTATGCAGGTCTTTCTCACTTATGGGTCAAATGGTCACTCTAGATTCATTGTCGGGAAGACTTTTGATAGAAGGGGGATCATTCGTACATCAAAATCCACAACCAACTCCATCATATACCATAATTTAAAAACCAAAATGAGGAAAACATCGAGGGGATCTTCACCAATGGATTACGAGCCAACACACAAGAAACATGACACCACATTCAATTCAAAAACCTTATAGAAATAGGTTTGTTGGTCTTTCTCACTGATACATCAAATAATCCCTTGTGTTGAATGTCACAATGGCAGTGAATCCAAACGGTGTGTCGTTTAGATGAACAACAGTAAAAGTAAGCATCATCGTTGAGTTCTTGTGGACAAGAGCTTCCACTCAAGAGGCAGTTTACAATGTTAAAGGGACTCACACTTGAGAGGCAGTTTGGCGAAGTTCAAGTTAATTGGATTCCTATATTCTGTAAAAATAAATAAGTTGAACAACATAGAAATGAAATTATCTACAAATCTATTGCTTAATACAAATCTAATGCTTAATGGTTTCAATTGAAGGAGGTGCCATGCTCTCCTATGTGTTGACTCATGACCCATTGATGAAGATCTTTTGGTGTTTCTGCCCCTCGGATTTTCAAACACTACTACCATTCTTACCATCATTATTGTCTTTGCTGCCATCTATCGGAAAATCCAAGAAGAACTTCATCAATTATTGGCCTAATGTATTGTAATCCCATAAAATATATAAAGCACTGGTCCCTATTTATAGTAGTAGCACTAGACTTTAAAATTAAAATCAAGAAATCACTCCAGAAAATCATCTAAGAAACTATAAAATATTCTAAAAGATACAATGTAGGCAGTTATTTTCTATATTCCAACTACTTTGATCTCAGTTTCAGTCCATCATCTATGCTAAGCATAACTAGTGACAAAATAACAACCAAATGGTATATAGTTCAACGTAAAAGAAAATATGAGATACCAGAGTTGGAAAAAATGAACAAATTTTGCACCAAGAAGAAGGGGGTATTGCACATTCTAAACAACGTTGAACCTTAATAATTTTAGCTATACATACTTGCATGTAACTGTCGGTGTAACACCAAAAGCTATCATCAAACACAATATAGCTTTGAATGTTGGGATTCCTGAAATGCAGAAAAGAAAAATAAAAATCAAGTTACTTATCCAAAACATCAACTTTATATAAACCAACAATCTTTATTACAATGAGCTATACTGGACAAGAAAACGGAACCCACTTCATGCTATTTGAACCAGACAACCTTAACTTTATTACTCCATATTTATTAGACAAGCACGCAAAATGAATAGATATAATCATGATTGGCTAGCTTCTTATGTCATTTTCAATTGATACGTTTGTATTATTAATCAAAAAGTCCACTTTATTTTCAATTTGTTTCTTGTTTCTAAGAATTTGTAGAGGAGATGGAGAAAAAAGATTTTATTGTTTTCACCAATTCCTTAGCAATTCCCTGAAGGTAGAAAACAAAGTGAAAACAAGTATTTAGTAGTAATAAAAACACAACTGAAAATGAAAACTAAAAAACAGAGATGCACCCCATGTGAACTCTTAGTTTATGATACACAGATACAATAGGTGTTTCTGATATAAAATCTTTGAACCATTTTCTTTATCTTCTTCAGAGTGTCTCTAGGCTCGTTCTTTCATTGCCACTGGGTTGAATGAGAACCTTGTCCTCAAGGTTTTGTGATCGAAGAAGAATTATGATAGAGTGGCGGGCTTCAGTGGAAAGTAATGGTTGGAACTGTGATGGTGGGAAATCTATTATGGAATTCACATGGATTTGGTTGGGTAAATTGGTTGTGATGTCTGAGTTGGGCTTGCATGGGATAGGTGAGACTATGAGAAGGGGAGGGTTCAATAGGGTTTGGTGAATAACTTAGTTGTGTTGACCATTGTGGCAGTGGCCATTATGCTAGTGGTAGTTGGGTCAATAGTTGTGAAGGCCATTGTGGTAGTGGCGGATGCAGCCATTGAAGTGGGGAAGGATTCAAGTAATAGTTGTATTGTGAGGACAAAGGCATTTGGTGAAGGTGGTGGGAAAGGTGGTGTAGAGTTGTACTGTGTGGCGATGGTGGTGGTGGTGGATAGTATAAATGTTGATGGATCTAGTTGAAATCCATGTGAGGTGGAGGCACCGGTGATGGTGGAGGTAGAGGGTAGTATAAATGTTGGTGGATGTTGAAATCCATGAGGTGGAGGCGATTGTGGGTGTTGCGGTTGATTGTATGAATGTGTGTGTAGATAAGTCTAATCTGCTAGGATATATGATGGTGGTGGCAATTGTGGTGGTGGTGGGCCCTTTGTAGATAGTGGTTGTGAGGATGGTTTGAGAAAGAAGGCATCGAGTTTCTAGTGTATACCTTCAAGGCTTTTTGCCATGGTGGTGTCGATTGTGGGAGGAGAGTAAGCCAATGGAAACACCATTTGATACAAACGAAGAGCTAAACTGCTCTAAAATACATAAAATCTATAGCTAAAAGACTGAAAAGGTAACATTGATATTTCCCCCCTTTCCATAGGTAAGAAGAGTGCATTTATATGACGTAAAAATATGCCATCAACTAAATTATGACCCTACAAGTGTCATCATCTCATTTTAAGAAATTAAAACTATAAACTAAATATTATAAATATTATTTTTAATATTCTAAGACCATCCTATAAAATCTTTGAACCATTTTATTTTTCTTCTTCGAAGTGTCTCTAGGCTCATTGTTTCAGTATCAAATACAATGTGTATCCAACATCGTGATACGTTTATCTTGAAAATAACATGATACAATACATGACATATACGTATTTAAAAATGTATAAAAATTCCTAAAACATAATAAATATGTAATTGCAATTCTGTGGATCCAAATTACTATCATATTTCTTATTGTCAAAATAAAAAATTATAAATTATTGTCATCATAAGAGTATTATGCTTCATAGATTGCATACTTCATCGATGATGAGTATCGGTAAAGTATCCTTGAGTAGTGGATACGGATAAATGACATAAATTAATGTATCGGTGCATCACATCTACCAATATATTCACAATATGATCTTAGTTACAGCATAGATTCTCAATATTTAAGAAAAAGAAAGATGACCAAAAAATTAATGAGAATTGAAGATTTCAACCAAAGAGTGAAAAAAATTGGCCATCCAGACTACACATTGAAGAGCATAATCTGATAGCAAAGGACGTACCCTCTTAAAACCAAAAACTAGATCCATTAACGGTATATCAACAATAATATATTCAAAATGGAAAATTAAAGAGTCTAGTTAGGCAAATGAAAATGATATATGCACTTTGGAAAATATGTTCCTTATGCCTATTTACCCAACTCTCAAGCTCATATAACCCAAGTAAGCATCTGAGCTGACAAGGACATCTTGCCATCTGGTATCCAGTGAACATGCAGAATTAAAAGATTGACTGGAAATCAGATCATATTGCAGAAAATTTTAATTTGTTTCATGTAAAAGACAATCAATTGTATAAAAAGTTCTCTCCAAATGCATGAAAAGCCTTCAGCAAAGGAAATACCAAAAATACATTTTAGACGTTACATATGAAACTTGGAACATAACAACTGCCACAAATAGCAACAGAGACAACCTTTTGGTCCAAAACAGAAAGAATACTATATAATGAAGGATGTCTTACCCTCAAGATAAGGAAGCCAACTTAAAAATGGCAAAGACTTTCCAAATGGCTGAGCCCACCACTCAGCACCTGTATAATAAAACAATAATAATAATAATAATAATGATGATGATGATGATGATAATGATAACAACAACATACACAGGATTGTTATCAAAGTTAGTAGCTTGTGTGTAAACACAAAAGTCATACCGACTATAGCAGTGAAAAAGTGACTGAAGTATATTATCATAAGACCCTCCGTAGGCCCATTTATAACGGGCAGTATAAGTGTATTGGTGAAATAGCTGCATCCAAAACAACATTTAAAAGAAATCAATATTTCTAGTCTGTCCAACTGCATATATGCAATATGATATTAAAATATATAATCATGCCAAATTTCCAAATTGTGATTTTACACAAGGGAAGATGCCAGCTTAAGAATGAGAAATCTTTTGTTATAATACAAGAATACAAACAGGACATTGCAAAATATAACAATATTATATAACATATCATCTATCATATATCAATTGAACATGATAACTTACTGCTCCCAGGTTGCACCATAAAATGTAATTGCAGATATTAACCACCACCAGAAAGTACCTCTTCCACACATGGCTGTGCTCCCAAAAGCCAATGCTTCAAACTGAAAACAAGTTATCATATATGGCAGTCTTTAATCTCTTCCAATCACTTAAGAGTAATAGCCAAGTTGAAAGAGACATACTGTACAAGCAAGTGCATCACACCCTGCAAATAAAGTTGAAAATGTCTTCACTGATCAGAAACAGGTAAGCATAATGTAAAACAATCGAGTGAAAAATACAAGCAAGAAAATCACCATGATCAAAGAGCTCCCCCAATGGGCTTGAGGAATTTGTTCGTCTAGCTTGCTTCCCATCAACAGCATCAAATGTCTACATGCACAAAATATTTATATATATATATATATATATATATATATATATATATATATATATATATATATATATATATATATATATATATATATATATTGTTAGACCTATAGGAAATGAGAAAAGATGAAAAGTTTATGTTAGGAGAAAATTAAATAAAAAAGGTGCAGGGCAGTTTTGTTGGTTAGGATGGGTTGGTCTATTTAAAGACCAACTGGGTTAGGAAGAGGGGACTTTTGGATATTGTGATTGTTGACAGGATATTCCTGTGTGAAAGGAAGAGTGCTTCCTTTGTAAATTCTGTGTAAACAATTGCTACAGAATTGACTACCAATTTACATTCAGAAATTATACTGTTTTCTCATTTTCTTTACTATTTTCTTGGCATGAAATTCCTTGGTTCCTAACAATTAGTCCGACCTGCCGGATCTGAGTGGAGGTGGGAACTGCCAAATCCAAATAGGGGTGGAGCAGAGAGTTGTTGTTGTGGAGAACTGGACCAGCGAGCATGGATGAAAAGTGGAGAGCTAATGTCGCTACAATAAAAGAAACAATGAAAGAAATCAAAGAATTGTTCAAAGATCTTATCATAAGTAAGAAGAGTTTTAGAAGAGGGAAAGATTTCGTTGCTGATACAAGGATTGAAAGAGCAGATGAGAAAGAAAGTTTTGTGGTTATCAAAGAGACCAAAGAAAAGTTGCAAAACCTTCAAAAAAGTGTTAAGGGTTCGGAAGGAAGAGAGAATTCAGAAATTGAGGATTTGAAAAGGAAAGAAAGAACTGTTCAGGAGAATGTTTAAGAGAATAATTTAGATGAGAAGGAGGAAGAAGGGGGGTTGAAACTGTGGACAAGGAGAGTGGAGTTACCTGCTATTGAAGGTCTTGATCAGCAAGGTTCGATCTCAAGAGCTGAAAAATTTCTTGCAGTACATAATGTATCTGCCAAGGAGAATTTGAAGGTAGAATTCATTGCAAACCACTTTTTCAAGTTTTGGAGGAAGAATTCCAAGAAACCTTTTTGGAATGAATTTTATATGCCTTTGATTTGGAGGTTTGGAGGGAAGGAGAGGATTTCGATGTTTGAGAAGTTGGACAGAAAAGAACTTCAAAGTGGGGAAGATTACATTGAAGAATTGGATGTCCAGCCGCCGATGCTGCTCTACCGTCGACGTCGACATCGATGGGACCGACAGTATCTCCAATCGAATCACTCTGGCCTCGCGACCACCACACTGCAGAGGTCGCAACGATTTAAGTTCCGACACGACCTCCACATACAACAATTTGTTTTTCAGATGCTGCCGCTACCGCTTCGCCGTCGCCGATTGCACCGATGACATTGCCGAGCGAGTCGCCTCAGCCAGATGATCACCTTGTCGCAGAGATAGAGACGATCAGAGCTCGGATGGGCCTCCACGCTCCTCTCTCAGCTTCGTCACCATTGCTACCGTCCGCCGCGCATGGCAACGAGTCAGGAACTGTTGCCGGCGGCAATTACTGTCGCTGGAGTCCCCATGGTTACCTCGTTCGGGTTTTGCATCTGTCATACTGATCGAAGCCTAGTTGATGGGTTAGGGTTTTTCCTCTCTTCACCGCAATTCTCTACAAGGGTGGACAATTTTTCTCCAGAATATGTTGCCCAGTTGTTCGAACTTCAAGATCAAGTTTTTCCATTTCTTTTAGGTGATATATTAGATCAGTTTGACTATGAACCAATAGCTGCTGCAAGTTTTGGTCAAGGTCATTGTGCAAGATTGAAGGGGCAGGAGGTTGTTATTAAAGTGCAAGGGCCTAGTCTCAAGGATCTTTTTAATATTGATCTAAGAATTTGAGGGTTATTGCTGAAAATCTTCAAAAGCTTGATCCAAAATCAGACGGTGCAAAGAGGGGTTGGGTTGCTATGTATGGGGAGGGTGCCTCTATCATATATCAAGAGATTGATTACACTAAGGAGATTGATAATGCAGAAATTTTTGCAAGAATTCAAATAACCAAAATACAAGCTTTAGATCCATTGGTGTTGACAGCAAAAGTTGATGACGTAAATGGTGGAAGAGTGATCTTCTATGATTTTGGAATGATGGGGAGTATCAGTGCAAATATTCAAGAAGGTTTGCTTGAAGCATTATATGGGGTTTATGAGAAAGATCCTAATAAGGTTCTACAACCAATGATTCAAATGGGAGTTCTTGTCTCTACTGGAAATATGACTGTTGTTAGAAGAACAACACAGTCCTTCCTTAACAGTTTTGAAGAGTGTCAGGCTGCACAAAGTTGTGAGAGAGAAGCAGCAACAACTAAACTTGGATGTGAAAAACCATTAAGCAAGGAGAAAAAAGTTAAGAAACCACGTCTGGCTACTATTGGTGAAGAATTATTATCTATTGCAGCAGACCAACCATTCCGATTTCCTGCTTCAATCACATTTGCTTTTAGAGCCTTCTCAGTGTTGGATGGCATTGGAAAGGGGCTCGATCCACGTTTTGATATTACTGAGATTGCCAAACCTTATGCCCTGGAGTTGCTAAGGTTTCATGAAGCTGGAGTTGAAGTTATCCTAAAGGACTTCAGGAAGAGATGGGACACACAATCTCAAGCATTTTACAACTTATTCAGACAGGCTGATAGGATTGACAAGCTTGCTGAAATTATCCAAAGATTGGAGCAAGGTGATCTACAAAGCATGAATCTTTGGTGTGACTGTGAACAGATGTTACAAGCATGTTCATCGCTTGACGGTAGTGTGAATCATGTCCAATTTAGACAAGTTCATCATATGGTAATAACAAAATATGCTTCAGCCTGTAAGGCAGTTGAAAAGATTGGACCTAGTTTATTGAAGCATCTCAAGGTGAAGAGGGAACTACTTGGAGACACATCAATTGCTTATATCAATGTTGGAAATGATGTGATTGCCACGAAGGAACAATGTTCATACTTCAACCTTGAGGACAAGGTTGTTCCAGCAGAGGGGACTATTGTTAGACCCATAGGAAATGAGAAAAGATGAAAAGTTTATGTTAGGAGAAAATTAAATAAAAAAGGTGCAGGGCAGTTTTGTTGGTTAGGATGGGTTTGTCCATTTAAAGACCAACTGGGTTAGGAAGAGGGGACTTTTGAATATTGTGATTGTTGACAGGATATTCCTGTGTGAAAGGAAGAGTGTTTCCTTTGTAAATTCTGTGTAAACAGTTGCTACAGAATTGACTACCAGTTTACATTTAGAAATTCTATTGTTTTCTCATTTTCTTTACTATTTTCGTGGTCTGAAATTCCTTGGTTCCTAACATATATATATAAACAATAAATAAAATAATTATAGCAAATAATGGAAACTCGGCCATGTAGTAAAGATCTTCCATGGATAAACAATATGAATTTGCTTAGCTGTCATGACATAAACTGCTCATGAAACGACTAAACAAAGTAGGATATAAATAATCAGAAAGGCAATGTGGAAAACATTAAAAAAAAGAGTTCCAATATTGATTGCTTTGGGAAATTTCACTGCAATATGAAACAGGTCAGATGTAAACATCTTTCAAAGTCAATGGTCAAAAATTTCAATAACATCATAATATAAAAGGCTTCAATTCAACCATGAGAGCACTAGGTTTATAAATCTAAAAGATTCAGTATTTCAAATCATTTAGACTCGTGAAACAACACCATTATAATCAAGATTCTTGTAATTAGTAGAGGTAAAATATTATGTGCTTCAAATAAGATCACAATTCAAGGCAACCGATTACAACATAAGTAAAATTTATCTCAGTTGGTTGCCATCAAGGCAGAAAAACAGGGCTACCCAAAATAAAGATTGAAACTAAAGTCAAATAGACTGAGAAGTTGGCAAGTACTGCAGTACAAGTATTTAACCCTACCTGGTATAAAAATAGAAGTAGTCCATGAGCAAAATGAACCCATCTTGGAGGAGCTGAGTCCAATTGTGGGGAGTATATCTGAAAAATAAATAAATAAAAATTATGCATAATGTATCTAGGAATTCACTGTTTCAATACAGCCGCTATATCAAAATTGCCTACCTTAACCATGTAAAGACCAGTTCCACAAAAGAAAGTATCAATAATGCATGAAACTAACCAACAATATTAAATACGCTTCATTTTCATATACTTGTTTTAAAAATTGCAAATTTCATTCAATCATTTGACAAAATGACAAAAATAAAGTGAAGCATTGCGAAGCTATAACGGGTATGACTTTAATTTTAGAAGTAGGAAGAATAATTGACTCAAGTTCCACTTACATAACCAAGCAATGCAGACATTAGTAAGAACATAAATCCCATAAGAGTTATCTGCAATCAAGAAATTTATGATTCAGCAGTGCCAATTAGAATGCTTAAGTAAAAGCAACAGGTGACGCTACAATAAGAAGGAGGTAAAGGTGTACCATGTTTGGACTGCGAAGATTTGACGAATGCCAATACACCAGGATAAATAAAACAAAAAGGTATGAGTTAGTGTATTCAGAACTCAAAAACTAAAATTATACAAAAAAAACTATTCTTTTGCCAAAGAGTAAATGATACTATCATCTTATGAATAAGAGTGTGTATGTAGTTATAGCCAGAAATTTCAAATATATATTTCAATCAGGAGGTGAAATATTCACATTCAAAATAACCTCCGAGTCAGATGATAGCTCTAAGTGACTGTCTGGATGATTTCTATTCCGCAGGTCAACGAAAACACCTCTATGTAATAATATCATTTTGGAATTTTCCCATAGGGAATATGTAAATTCTTGTGATGGCTTATAAGAAACTTTTAGACACTAAGTAAATAGAAGAAAAGCAAATAAAATAGAAATACTTATACGAAACAAAAGCTAAATTACAAACATAAGAAGAGATTGTGAGGATATCCTAGGGAAAGGGTTAACTTTGTGCATATCACTCAAACTGACAATGATAATAACAAGCTACAGTAACTCTAAAATAAACATTATTATTATAATATTTATTTATAAGAAAAGTATCTATGACTTTAATAAAAACACTCAGTCTGCACAAATGAAGTTCATAATATGATTTATCCTCCTTGAAGTGAAGAGATGTTTCTATATAACAAATAATCAAGTCAAAATAAAGAAAGAACTTAGTTTCATTCAAATGATAAAAGTACTCACGGCATCCATAGGGGGAAAAAATTAACAAAGCGGGTCCAAAAGGGTTGCAGTACATATTGGGCCACGTAGGAATGATCTACTCCACTATATTTATATCTGTGCAGAGCTGCAACACCGTGAGACCCGATATAACCCATTTGTCCTCTGATATAAGTCCCAAATAAGCTTCAAGGATAATAAGCTAAGCCTCAGCACAACCTGCTGAACTTTGAAAAAAAACAATTAGACCAGATAAATATAGGAACTTGCAAGATGCCCATTTGAAAATTGAGAGAAGATTTTGAATTTGAAGATCACAAAATCAACTTGAATAACAGTATTTTACACTGAAATAATACATATTTTAAGAGATGTCTAAATCAAACACAGAATTGATCTAAAGCACGGGGAAAAAACAACCCCATTACATAAAAGTATGAAAATGGGAAAAAAATACAAATACCAAATCTATAAAAGAAGCAAAATAAAAGCGAAAAAGTAAACAGTATTTAGCAGCCATATTTGAAACAAAGAGCTTAAACTATAATAAGTAATCATCTTACTGATTAATGGTCAAATATTTTTCTATTGATTGTTATTTTCGTTTTCTATGCAGCATGTACATTTTGATACCTCTCACTGTCTCACCTTAGACTAATGGTAGAAAACACAGCTTAAAGAGAGTTCACACTAAATTAAAAAAAAAAAAAAAAAAAAAAAAAATCAAGGACACTGAATGCTCAATTTATAATCAAATAAGCAGATTACAGATAAGATGTTATTTTCTTGTTAGTACCAAATCCTAGTTTTGTAGTTGAAAATGACATATTATTAAACTTATGATAATATTTTTATAGTCTAATCAAAAGCAGATTTCAATCACCTTATCACACACAAATTACAGTTATTACGGAAAGTCACTAGGTGAAAACACAAATTCACAGTTTTGTAACATCATTTTTAAACTTAAATTCCTAAAGCCAAATACAAACAATACCACCCTTGACAGCTCAATCTGAAGACACATTAACTAATTTAATTACTTAAACCAATATAAGATATTATCTAAAGTACAAGTTATGCTTGCATATTAATCCAATTCAAATCAGCCAGTGTTGTACATCAAAGCAATCAATATCTAAACACATCTTGTAAAATATGAATTACTGAATTGAAGGTTTCTGCTAGGTTTTATTAACACGGTACGCAAACAAATCAGAGCAAGCGTCCTTGTCCATAAAAAATGACGGCACACAAAAACATGGAACTGAAAGCAGAAAGAATACAGTGCAAAGACATATTAACACAAAATTCAGCTCATTAGTAGGAACAAACATAATTGGAATTGGAATCTTTCAGTTCAGTGCAAACCCACTGATTCTCTTTTCTTTCAAAAGCCTAAACCTATTAACTTCAAAGTAAAAATGCCCACCAAAAGGAATACACTCAACAGCACCAAATTTGCATGATCTAAACAAACCATCCAACTTTCTCAAAAACAAAAACAAAAACACAAAGTAAAATGTTCATAGTCACAGCAACTAGACAACACAAATACATGCCATGAACTACAGGATACAAACCTAAACCACAAAAGTTCAGGCTGAAACCCAATTGGGTTATAACCTCACATGAAATGGAACTCAATCAATACGCCTCTGAACTTAATACAAAAACACCACTCGGAAACGGAAAACAAACACGAACACTTTCAAGAGCGAGATCAAAAAGAAACTTTAACCTGATCCAAAAAGGTGAAATCACTCAATGATATCCACTTAAAAAAAAATACATATTTTATATCAAAAAAGAATCTCAATAACAAATCATTAGTTACAGCGCAGGGGATGCTTCCAAATTGATTGGAGGATTTGCAAATGAACAAAATGAAAAATGAAAGGGGTGGCTGAAAAGAAAACTGACCTGAGAAAAGAAATGAAAAGGGAAAAACTTCTCTTAAACACATCGAATCATTCAAATATAAAACGTGTTCCTTTGTTTGGTTTTCAGACAGCATATTTTCCCAAACATTGTTTTCCCTGTTCGCGGACCCCGAGTAAATTTTTTATTACTAACTTTTTTATTTTTTACAATTTAGACGTGGGATGCTTTCAACTTTCAAGGAACCAAGTATAAAATAGAAATATTTATTGGTTTGTGAGAAAGTTATTACAACATTTTTTTAGTACTTTTTCATTTTAGAAAACTTATATTCCCAGTTTTTTATTTTTATTGTATAGTTTGGAAAAGTTACATTCTGATGCAATTTGGAAATGTATTATTTAATTCTATCTACCTTTTTTTTACTTTTAATTATTCAAAATTTAAAAACTTTTGTGAGAATGTTAAAAGTCAATCGAGTAATATATATATATATATATATATATATATATATATATATATATATATATATATATATATATATATATATATATTTAAACTTTAATAATATCTCCGTTATTGAATTTCAACTTAAAAGAGGAATTATATTTAAACTTTAATAATATCTCCAAAGCAAATATTTTAAAAATATATTCACGTGAAACTAAGAAGAAGCTTTTGCACCTCTTGTGTTTAAGATATTCGAAAATTTAATAATTATTAAATATATTTAATAATATATATATATATATAGTATTCAAACAATTCACAATAACAGTTAATTATAATTAAATTATTATATCTTATTTATCAAATTCTAATTAATTATATTTTTATTTATCTTAATTAATTTTTGATTATCTTAATTTTTACTTAACTTAAAGTCTATAAATATATATTGATTCTGGAAGTACTACTTACTTTTCTTATTTTATTTAATAGTTATATATTTTGAGATTTTATATAGTTCTTACTCACCTAAGTGTTAGAGAATTAGAAAATTTTCTATAGTTAGAATTTTTTTTTAATTTTTATCAAAAGTTCAGTAATGGCATATCAGAGAATATAACTCTTTCTAGAGATCTTATTCTCCACCTTAGAAGAACAATGGTACATTGACATGTTTTATATAAAACGAATAGGTCGAATGAGGTGGAGGATGGAAAAAAGATCGAGGTAAAGAATTTCGTGATGAATTCCAAGATCACGAAAGAATAAATCACTAAGAGAGCACAATAAGTTGAGTAGAAACAGAGAGAAACCTCAGGAAAATTCAAACAAAGTTATAGGAACAATCAATACTATTGTTGGTGGATTTGTTGGAGTCAATTGTTTGGGTTTTGGGAGGAAAAGTCATTTCCAAAGCATCAACTCAATAAGCTTGCTACTTCCTCCATCTCTCCCATTCATGATAGAGATCCTTCTAGCTTAAGCATCTTCAATAGATATAAATTGGATGAAAGGTTGTGAAAGCTTGATTAGAGAGGGAATTTTTAAAAATGAGAAGTGGTGATGAGGTTTCCAATGAGAGAAGTTCGGCCAACTCTCAAGAAAGAAAGCTAGGAATGGTGAAAATAGGAAAAGGCTATCCTAAATAGACTGAAGAACAAGTGAGGTGAAACTTATGCATCATAACTTTACTCATTGAATGTGAAATTTACAATGCATGAAGGGTCTTATATAAGGGTCCTATATATAGCTTTCTTGCCTGCCCATGGAAAGGAGAAATAAGAAGGAAATCGAAATTTCGATTCCCATGAATATAGACATATATAATAGATCAAGTGTCACTTGTCCACTCATGCTTTTCATGTTTAAGCATGTGTGTTGAAATGCATGCACCTCTCCCATGTGCAATCTGACCTAGGTATTTCTTGAGCTTGTCTGAGCCCAATCGAAACCCTAACAAGATCCCTCTAACCCCCACAAGGCCAAATACAAGCCTAATACTTACTCTACTTGGCCCAAATACAAAGCCCTAAAATGTCCAACACTACATGGCCTAAGTACAGACGAATTCTTCCTCCACCCCCATACCCTCTTCCTGCACCTCCATACTTACTGTTAAAAGACAACTATGCCCTTAACTAAAAAGTGCAAAGACAAAAATATCCTCCACCCCCTTCACTCCTATATCCGGTTCACAGCTCGTTCGTTTCGTTCCTTTCTCTCAAAAGTCCGGTTTACAACTTACACACTGGATGACATCCCTAAAAGTGCATCCAGTTAACATTTTTTAATAGAGCAAGGACATTTTTGTCATTTTCATGAGGTTAGTTTTGGAATTAAAAATTTGTATGGAGGTGCAGGAAGAGGGTATGAGGTGGAGGAAGAATTTGTCCTAAGTACAAGTCCTAAATGTCCTATTCTATACAATATATTACACACTAGGGTTGGCCCATGTTGAGAGTAGCTTGGGCCTATTGAGGTTAGTGGAGGCCCAATCTTCTTGTATCCTTCAAGCTATAGCTCTAGTTGTTGGTCCGTTAGTCTGAAATCTTTCTTCAACCATTTCCCTCTTGAGAAGGATTTGTCCTCAAATTTGTAAGGTTTGCCTCATCATTTGTACCACCTATAAAAGGCATATGATCACTAAAATTAAAGGTGACATTCACTTCAGATTTATCTAGCAGATCTAACCTATATGCATTATTATTGATCCTCTTAAGAACTTGGAAAGGACCACATCCTAAAGGTTGAGTTTGGACTTCTTTTAGTTACGAAATTTGTCTTTGTGCAAGTGAAGCCAAACCCAATCCCCTTCCTCAAAAATGACTTTTAACTTCATTTAATGTTCTACCTTGTGTATCCTTATGATTGATGTTGTATTTGAGTTTTAACCTTCTCATGTAATTTCTTTACAAAATTATCCTTAGATACCCCATATTTTATGGATGAATGCATGAACATTAAGAAGAGGTATCAAGTATAAATGTGTAAGAGGTTAAAACCATACACAACCTCAAAATGAGATATCATAATAGTCTTGTCGACTATCCTATTATAAGCAAACTCAAGGTGTGAAATATACTCATCTCAAGATTTGTGATTATTGTTTAGGACTGTCATTAGATAGAAACTTGTTTACTAGTTTTGTCTACCCATCAATTTGGGGATGACAAGGGGTAGAGAAGTAAAACTTAGTTCCTAGCCTTCCCTATAAAGTTTTACAAAGTGACTAATGAACTTGGTATCTCTAACAAACATTATTGTCTTCGGTAACCCCAAGAAGTTTAACCACATCTCTAAACAAGAGTTTATATATGATGCTTGCATCATCTAATTTGTGGTAGGGTATAAAGTCTGTCATGATAAAATGGTCCACTACCACAAAGATAGAACCAAAGCCTATTTGGATTCTAGGTAGACCAAAGACAAAGTTCATACTAATATCTTCCGAGGGAGTAAAAGTGACATGCAAAGGAGTATATAGTCCATTAGAAATTTCTCTAGACTTGGCTTATAAACATGATAATGCCTTAGAACAAATTTACTCATATGGGCTCAAAAGAACCTCTCTTTAAGCAAAGTTATAGTCTTTTTCAACTCCAAAGTGCCTTATTAGTCCTCCTTCATAAGCCTCCTTAAAGAATGAGTTTTCTATATGACCCATGGAGTATACAAATATTTCCTTCTTTATACTAATACCCCTTAGATACATAAAATTCCCCTTGTGCCCTATGTTGGAAACTAGTAAAGGTGCAGGAGAAATCAAAGTCTTTAGTATATAATTTTGGTATGTGATTGTGAAAAATAGGTAAATCACAATAAGGGAGGGCTAAATTAGGATTTAATTAATTCTTAAAACTTTTCACAAATATTAGTTGATTAATGATTTTAAGAAGAAGATTTGGTGTGTGATAGAGTTGATTTATATGACATTATTGACTTATTTTATGACAAAAAATCAATTTTCTCCACACTTAAAATCTTCTTAATTCTCAATTTTATTTGGTTTTTATTAATAATTGATTATGAGAATCAGAAAAAAATATTTAATTGCTAATCCTTATTTTTGTGGGTTGACATTGATTGATGATAGTAAAGAAAGTAAATGTTTTAGTACATGAGAGTGAAGATTGGTGAGATTTAACCCTAGCAAGATCATCATATTATTGTTAATCCTTTTAATACATTCAATTGTTGATAGAAAAATTATTTATTCTTTTAATTGTTTTTAAATTTGTGCATATAACATCAAATTATACTCTTGAATCTGAATCCATTGTAATTGTAATTCTTGTTTTATATTGCAAAAATATTTTAGGAAGAATGATAATTTTATTACTTGCTACATTGCGACTGGTGCACTTGTCATCATTAGCAAAAATAAGCTAACAAATTTTTGGTGTCGTTGTCGGGGATTTATGTTTCAGTATGTGCTTTTATAATTCTTTCATATTCATTTTTCTTTTTTAATTTTCTTTTAATTGGTAGTTAATTATTTATACTAACTTGTGGTTTTAGGGTTTTGTGTTCTTTTGTTTGGAAGGGTCTATCCATACTAGGAAGACAATTTCTTCGAAGTCACTACTTGTAGATCCAGAGGCAAAATACGTTGATGCTGGAAGCCACTAGTTGCACCACAGAGTCTTGATCAACAATCAGAATACACCACTAAAACCATGAATTAACAAAGACGTATCCTCATGATAGAAACACTACATGCAACCACAACCCACCTATGAAAATAGAAAACTCAATCCGACTCCAAAAGAGATAGGAGAAAAAATGAACTTACTCTAAACAAACTTTTGATTGAGCAATCTTGCTCTAAGCACTGCCACAAGTCCAATGGTAGGCTCTGATCTTCAGTCTGATGACAGGTGAGGTCAGAATTCTAAAGATAAGTTAGAGGAGGACAAGGGAAAGCTATTTTAGAGAAATGGTGGTTTTATAAAAATGAAACCAGAATAAATGATTTTTCTATTTATATGAAATTTTTACTTTAATAATAAAATATTCAGGTGTCATTTTTCTTATACCATTTCTACTCTATAGCTATTTTTTAGCGTCTTACATTCTTCCCAACAACAAAAATTTTTGTCCTAAAAAATTTACATACTAGAAAAGGGATATGAATATGTTTCTCTAAGGGTTTTCCTTCGTCTTTCAAGTTGAATCATCAAACTTCGGATGGTTGAGGAGGAGTAGGAGGTCCAGGAGATATTCTATAAGACACACAAAAGACTTAGGATCAATCTCTATGGCTGAAAACAACTATATCATATAAGACAGGAAAAAGAAAGCAAACTACACAACCAAATCCTATAATAGAGCGAGCAACAATACAAAAATCCTATAACTGAGATTTAACATCCTTCAAAGGTAGACATCTCAAATTCACTTAGAAGTTGTATCTATCAATATTATTAAAATACTAACATGAAAAAACACTTTACATTACATTCCAACTCATGCCTAACATTAAATTTCATACAAAACATAACTAATCATTCAAAACATAACTTTTAAATATACTCTAAATGTGTAGAATTAAGATAGAAATCCATCTTGATTTAGTCATGAGTGTGCACCCTCATCACTTTATCAAAAATCTTTTTCTTTCTTAATACATTCACCTTCATTCATAACAATCATCTTAACTTAAATACAACAAAATTTTAAGAATTATTGTCAAACATTCAACTAGAAACATTTTGCCCTCTCTAAACAAAATTTGAACAAAATTTGCGTGCAGAAGAAACACAATAAGCCCATTATCCTCATTACAAGAAAAAGGTTGTTTAGAGACCAATTTTTAGCTACCAAATGAAATGGTTACTAATTGTGACCAAAATAGTCACCAAATTAGATTTTGGTTACTAAATAACTACAAAATAGAAGTAATGATTGAATTTAGTGACAAATTAAGTCAAATATTTGGTATCTAATATTGGCTACCAGGGTTTTAGTGACCTATACCATTGGATTCTAAATTAGTCTCTAACTTAATTAGATACCAATTTAGAATCTAATAGCATAGGTCACTAAAACTTTGGTATCTAATGTTAGATACCAATTATTTAACTTAATTGGTCACTAAATTCAATCATTACTTCTATTTTGTAGTTATTTAGCAACCAAAATTTAATTTGATGACTATTTTGGTCACAATTAGCAACCATTTCATTTGGTAGCTAAATATTGGTCTCTAAATAGCTTTTTTCTTGTAGTGCCTTAAGCCATTGTAAGAACAAACTGCTCTGATACCAAATCTAACTTCCCTATTTTTTTTCACCTAATAATAACTATATAAATCAGGTAATTAAGAAAATTAATATATATATATATATATATATATATATATAATACCACATCACATTCATAAAGTAATATAAAATATATTCCTACAAAATAGAATAAAAATATTCAAAAGAAGAAAAAAAATAAGTATACTCTCCACCGTCTCATTGAGGAGTCCCATCACCTGTCAAATTATCTGCTCATGTGTAACACACGATCATTGCATATTTAAAGACAAAACAAACATCACACAAAAGAAGGGTAAGCTAGAGAGTTTTAAAATGTATAATCATAAATTAAACCTCTATCTCATCCAAACTAAAATACATGAGACTTTCATAATTTATCTCATAAGTCACATCACAATTATCACTTCTCGACAATAACTCATGCCATACATACACTAACTCACATACAAAGATATTAGACTCTACTTTCGAAAGACTTGTGCATTGAATAAGATTTAGAAGTCTGAACCTATCATACTACCTCCTAATGTGAGTTTGCACAGTCACAACACAAAGGGTTCATCAATCCTCATATGACAGGGTTAATCCATATGATTTGGCTCAATCAGTTCTTTTTCACACTGTAGCTCAGTTACGTGAACCTCCTTTGACTATCACTGCCTGACAATCTTCATCTGTATAATTTCAATATACCAGTAGAATTAGGATACTCAACAATGTATATCGTAAACAATCTCAACATGGGTGTCTCCTTTCCTAAAGATACTATGTTGTGATCACACATCACATCAAATACTATCAAGGTATCATTAAATGTCATCAAAGAACTTCTTTAACATCATAACTACATATATCCACTAAATTTATCAAAATTAACTATCTCCATACTTTCAAAATAAGTTCTCAATTCACAACACTTCAAAATCATCACACACACACACACACACATATATATATATATATAATTCCACAATCAATTCCTACAAGAAAGTTTAGAACTGGTGACCATGTCACCCTCACATCCTGATATTCTAACCTAGGGTTCTATTTAAAAATAAACTAGCTTCCCTTACCTGAATTAAAGGAGAAAGATTCAAAGAGCTCCAATTCCTAAGGAACAATAGGGATAGCCTAACCTACACCACAAAGTCTTGGTCAACTATCAAAACACATTTCTAGAACCATGAATTAACATGCCTAATCCAAATGATAAAAATACAACATGTAACCACAACCTACCTATGTAAATAGAAAACTCAATCTGACTCCAAAAGAGATAGGAGCAAAAATAAACTTACTCTAAAAAAACTTCTGATCAAACAATCTTATTCTAAACAGTGCCACGAGTCCCATTGTAGGCTCTAATCTTTAGTCTGATGACAAGTGGGGCCAAAATCATAGGGAGAAGTCAAAGTAGGAAAAGGAAAAATCTATTTTAGAGATGATGGTTTTATAAACTTGAAACCTAAATAATTGATTTTTCTATTTATATAACTTTTTACTTTAATAATAAAATATTCAGGTGGAATTTTCTTATACCACTTCTACTCTATAGCTATTTTCTAGGGTCTTACAAAGCCTAACCCTAACAATATCATCTCATCGATTTGTAACATTTTTCTGCAATCCAAGATTTGACAAAAATATATAAAAATATGTAGTTTGTTTTTGCATAATTTCTCTTCTCGCACATTACTCAAAACTATGGTATTGTTCTGTGATCTAATTTTGTTATCATTGTGAATATTGTTGTGTATTATGCAAGTATTTTGAAAAAAAAATGATATTTATTACTTGCTATATTTACAACTGGTACACTTACTATTGAAAGCAAAAAAATATGCTAACAAATGTTAGAATAAGGACAAGAAAAATTAAAAAGAAAATTTTAGAAAAGGAGAAAAAAGAAAGATATGAACAAGAGATGTTAGAAAAAAAAGGGGGAAATTTAAAAGTAACCTAGCTAAAAAAAAAATCCTTGGAGGGAACTCACATTAATAAAAATTCTTCAAAATCTTCTCGTTTTGAAAACTTTTGTAGAATTGGGTGAACAACATATTCAAATCAAGAAAACATGGCAAGAACAGCAGAGAGAAATAAGGAAAACCAAGTTAAACATCTATAAAAATGCTCTAAATAACATGCACCTATGTCTTTCATTGGATAATAGGTGCATGAGCATTATTATGAGTCAATTCTATTTATTATACCTTTAAGAAAATTTTCCTTCTTAGAATGTTTATAAATATATAACTTGTTTTGTCGTTATTCGGTGTTTACTATAAAATGATATTCAACTCCAGATGAAAGCAAATAACAATAATCTTCTTAATATATGCTAAATTTGTACTAGATATATAATTTAATTTTAATTTCTTTCCTATTGTGATGCTATTTTAAATTATAATACAATGTTTTCATAAAATATCTTTAGTTGCAATAAAATTCAATAAAATGTAATAATTTTCTAAATTACTATAAGCTAAATCAGGTTATTACTCGTACATCTGATGTTTTCATTTGTGAAATTACTAATTGTCAATGTTTGATTGTTTTTAACTTTTATGTTTATTTCTCATTTAATTATTTATTTAGTTTAATTTATATTTACAAACGTAACATTAATGTTAGGGAAAAAGTTTTTACCCAATCTTCCTTTCTTTTATAATAATATATATGAGTTGTATTAAACTTTTAAAACATACATATAAGTTGTATTAAGTGATTACAAAGATACTTGTATGATTTATACACCAAATTAATAGAATTCTCTTTTTAAAAGCGATATTTCCATTTTTAATTATTAATTATCTATATTTTATCTTTTATAATTTTTATATTTACTAATTTATTTAATTTAACTTGTACATAAAAAGTAATTTTTTTTTTGAAAAAACCCTTTACTCGGAACTTGTTTTCTTTAATAATATATAAGAAGAGGTCAAGAGTAATTTAAAACTTCGCTCAAATTTATTTTTGTGGTTGTAATACAACTTTAGTTTTAGAAATATTTTAATATAGACGAGTTATATTTTTATGTACTTTATCATAATTAATATGAAGAAACATTATAATATAGTAATTGGTGGTTAAGTTTGTTTGTAAAAGAAAAAAAATTTAATTATTTCCGTCACACACGGTGACATGCAGCACGGAAAGGCGAACTAGCAATGCAATTTTCTTGAATTAGCATGGAATAGGAAAGATAATTTTTTTTTGGTAAATATATATATATATATATATATATATATATATATATATATATATATATATATATATATATATATATATTACCACAATGTGAATGTACTCGATTTTTTTTTTCTTTCACCCCAAAATCTTAGAAGTCAAATTGTTCCTTCCTATTCCATGCTAATGCAAGAAAGCTGCATTTCTAGTTGCATGTCAGCGTGCTTGACTGAAACAATTCATTTTTTATTTACATGCTAACTTAACCAACAAATTCGTACAAGTAATGGAAAATAATTTGTTGATAATCATTTAAAAGTTTCTTATGGATTTTATAGCACCATTCTTGAAATCTAAGAATTCCCTCCACCAAATCTGGATCGGAACGTTTAGAAGTACTTTTATTGCACCTATTTCTTTGGATCATAGAAGGATCATGTGCTATAAGTTCATAGTTTGTAGACAAGTTGAGTCCGTTTAACACTTTGAGTGTTCTACAATATACGTCAAGTTCGTGAATCACATGTTGGGAGGAAGTTACTATTATTCTATATTCATTATTCTGTTTTCATTGAATAGCCAAATGCAGTTTTTCAACAGAAATTGTTCAACTCTTATTTTGGGGTGTTGTTTGTTTTAGCTATAGAGCATTTGCTAGTTTTCTTTTATGGTATGATGTGCCTATATTAGTTTTTCATTTCCTTCAATCTGTTTCATTCCACAGTCCAACTATTTTTCATCATGAGGAGATCATGTCTTCCCAAATGCAGGCTTGCCAGAATAATGGGTTGGATACAGATGATTTTGGGAGGGTTGGTCATCTTGGTAAGCCTTTTGAGTCTCACAAGATTCTACCATGCAGGGTTTTTCCTCCACAATGAACACATATGCCAACATTTCTACAATGTGAGGGAAGTTTCTGATGGCTTTGATGTCAAATCACTCTCTCAGAGAGTTGGAGAAGTGATGGACATGTTGGAAACATTGCAGGGAAAGCTTGAGTCAAAAGTGCAAGAAATGGAGAAAAACAAGGGTACCATGTTGGAGAAGGAGTTTTTGGAAGATCAAGTAGTTAGGCCTCTTCATAGTGCCAATGTTGCTCTGAGACAGATTAGGGTTCCAAAGGTTGAAGAGATTAACTCCACAGTGAAAGAAGATCCTTTGATCAATTTTTTCATCACTGAGGAGATTAGAAAGTACATAACCCCAAAGGAGTACAGAGTTGGTAAGATCAACCTATATGGAACAGACAAGGTTTACAACACAATTGGTCATGCATGTGTTTTGTACAAGAAAGAGCTAGAGAAGTACATGGACTATGACATTGGCTCCTACTGTGATGATGATTGGAATCTGGCTCAGAAGCTTATGCTTAATGGGTGTGATCCTTTGCCTAGAAGGAGGTGTTTGACAAGGGCCTCAAAGGAGTACCAAAGGCCATACCCTATCAATGAGTCACTCTGGAGACTACCAGATAGAAGAAATGTAAGGTGGGGGAATTACCAATGCAGAAACTTTGAGTGCTTATTCAGCAAGAACCCAAAAAGGGGTTACTCAAAATGCACTGGATGCTTTGAAATGGAGAAGGAAAATCTGAAATGGGTGTCTAATAGTTCTGTTGTTGATTTTCTTATCAGTGAAGTTTTGGCAATCAAGCCAGGAGAGGTTAGGATTGGAGTAGACTGTGGCATTGGCACTGGCACATTTGCAGCAAGAATGAGGGAGCAGAATGTGACAATTGTCTCAACTGCACTCAACCTTGGGGCTCCTTTCAATGAGATGATAGCTCTTAGGGGCTTGGTTCCTTTGTATGTCACATTAAACCAAAGGCTTCCATTCTTTGATAACACTATGGACTTGGTGCACACCCATGGTTTTATGGATAGTTGGATTGATCTTTTGCTGTTGGACTTTATACTGTATGATTGGGATAGAATTCTAAGACCAGGAGGTTTATTGTGGATAGACAAGTTCTTCTGCAACAGAAAGGATTTGGATGACTATATGTACATGTTTCTTCAATTAAGGTACAAGAAACACAAGTGGGTTATATCTCCAAAGTCAAAGGATGAGATATATCTCTCTGCCTTGCTGGAAAAACCTCCAAGAGCCATATGAACACAATCAACTTTTTTTTTTTTTTTTTGAAATTGATTTATGTAGCTGTATTATTAGATATGTATGAGTAATCAAGAGTTTTTCTTTCTTTTGGATTTGCTTCCTGTGTTACTGGAATAAATTGCAAAAAATAGTGGAATGTGAGGGTAACTTCTTTTGAGTCCCTGCATAAACCATCAAATCTTCCAAATTAGTATTAATTGTATTATTTTTATGTGCAAGCTTATGAGAAATATCCCAGTTTTAGTTATGGTTAAAAAAATATATCAGGTCCACTATGTTTCATTTGTTGTTGGTTTAATCTTTATGAATCCAATCAATTGGATTAGATTTTTTTTTCTAATCTAAATTTTATAAAACTCAGTTTCCAATTTTCTGAAGTAGATTTAAAATTTGAAAAATCTTATATTTATTTTTTTCTTTACTCATTTTACTTTTATCCTATAATCAACCTATTTTCTTCACAAGAGGGTAAATAAGAAGAATATTATATAATTTTAAATAAACAAATATTTAAAATCAAGTTTACATTTTTATAAATTTTAGAAATTAGAAATTTATTTTTATTTTCTTTTATGTATAAATAAGCGTAAATAATGATTTTATTTTTGAATTTAATAAGACTAAGGCTATAAACATTAAAAGACAACAAATAAACAATAAACAAGTTGAAGTCCACTAAATCTAAATAGAGTTTTCTACTTTTGAGTCAAAGAGTTCAACAAAGGGGCAAGGAGTGCAAGAAAACAAGATAAAAATTGGCCCCAGTATCGGAAGTACGCTACAATTTTCCTCATTGATATTTTATATTTTGAATTTTAAAGTATTCCTTACTTTGTAATTTAAAATTAGAATTTTTGAATTAAGAGACTATAGATAACACTTATTTCTCTGTAAACAATTTTTTGAAAATATTAAATGAGAGTGATTTTTAAAGAATTTTTAAAGTATTTTGAAATGGAGAAATTCTCTTATTAATTGAGTCTTTATTTTGAAATATTAGATTAAATGAAACTTATCTTGAAACTTTTCCAATTTCATTCGCTCATAAGTTTCTTTCAATTTCTCTCTTCTTTTCTTGAATTTACGAATTTGTATTTTATTTCATCTTTTTCTTGTTTTGTTCTTTATCTTGTATGTATATGTTCTATCTTATCTTTCGTACATGAATAATTATATATATTAAACTTATCTTTCAATATAAAAAAAATATTTTTAGAAATTAATTTATTAGTCTTTAAAATGATAAAATTGGTCACTAATTTAATTCGAGACTAATCTAGAATCTAATAATAATAAATGGTTAAAACTTTGGTAGCTAATTTTATATATCAATTTAGATCCTGATTTAGAAACCAATTTAGTGACCAATTTCATTGAGACCAATTTAGTGAGCAATTTCGTTAAAACCAATTTAAAAATCAATTTAGTGACTAATTTCATTGTAACCAATTTAGTGACCAATTTCATTGAAACCAAATTAGTGAAAAAATTTATAAATACCAAAAAATGGTCACTATATTAGTCTCTATATAATGATAATATTATACTTTTTAATAATTGAATTTGTGATATTATATTTTTTCTTGTTAAAATAATTTAGAATATAAAGGTACAATTATTTTTTAATTTGATACATGAAATAAAAAATATTTGGATTTTCAAATATAATCATGTGAAAAAATGAGTCATTATATCAAAATTATACACTATTACATCCCATGATACCACAATGTTAACAAGTATCATACAAACAAAAAATTTCCAAGTCAAAATAGAAAATGATACACTATTGCATTCCATAGCAACATAGTATTAACAAGAAATTTCAACTTTGAAACAATAACAGTTTAATTTGTTTTGGTAAGGTAGTTTTTTTTTCCTTTTCTCATTGGATCACGTTTTTCTTCCTCTCCTACCATATAACATACATATTGGTCTTCACTATAACTTGCTAAAACAATTATTATAAAACTGGAAGGTTACGGGCTTACAATCACTATGACAATTATTAGAACCTAATATGACATCAGTTAAGGTGCTTAGACAATCACTGGTACACAATTTTACTTCCTATAGTAGTTCACAATCACTGGCTCATTTCCTGGTAAAGATTACTCAGTTTCTATTATTATTTGCTCCAGCTAACCAAAAAGGCTCAAAGGTGTTAGCTCCTCTCAAGCCTAAAACACAAAAGGCACCACCTCCTTCTATCGTGTGCATAGGCATTGCCCTTAGAGTATTCAATGACACCATAGTTATATGTCAACTCCAATACAATTGTCTCGTGCTCCTCTCCGTACCCAAGCATAGCTATAATATACTATCATACATGTAAGTTGCAACATGTTGCTAGTTATTAGAATGGCTTATACATGAAAAATGTTCCAGCAAACCAAGTGCATTGCTAAGGTATGACAATAAGAAATTTCACCTTGTACTCAGGCTTATCAACCTTCCTCGCTACCTTCATGCCCAAATCCTGTGCAACTGATCCCATAAGAAAATTTCTTTGGTCAATAAAATGCATTTGATTAATAAAAATTGAAATCACATTTCATCAAATGCAGTTTTATGATTCTATTTTGAGCATTACAAGCAAAAACTATCAATTGCCACACCAGGTCCTTTTTTAGTAAGTAATCCAAATCTGTTCCACATAAAATAGAACATCAAGTTTCTATCTTTCAACGATTGCTACAAATTGTAAACCACAACAATATAGTTAGCTGATTTTCCGGTCTTGAAACCCACCAATAAAATAGGGCAATTCTATAAAAAACAGTTGAAATAGATAAGAATAGTACTTGACACTTCACAAAAGAATTTCCATGGAACTAACCAAAAGTTGTAACTTGGTTTTTGGTTCACATTAAGAATGCTTCATACTGAATTTTGTTGATTGAATACATTTATAGAGCAGACAAACTATAACAGTTATTTTGCTTATACACACAAACAAAAATTTCAAGAACATTTGATATGAATACAAAGAATCAACAAGCTATACTAGATAGCCATACACAAGAATCTAGATAACATTTTAAGGCATAAAATACAATTCTCAAATCAAATTACAACATATTCAGGATATTTCAGAAAATACCTTTCTTTTGCCTTCTTTTGAGTAGATTGATCACCTTTGGCAAAATGAGCAAATAGCTCAATTCATTGGTGGGATACTTTAATCGACCCTTTCCTCTCTATTATTCTGCATCAAGCATGTCAGAATATATCAATACTTTACTTAAAAAACAAATTAACATTATTGTCGAGACCTAAAGATCACGACGGCTAAAACCGGAGTCGCCACCACGGTTTATTAAGGAAAACCGCAGAAAAACCGGAAAAAGGATAAAACAAAAATTCATGAACCGGAGACGAGTTCGGGAGTCGATTACGTGCGGGGAAGGTATTAGCACCTCGCGACGTCTGTCCTAAGACAGTACCTAACTAAATGAATAAAAATAAATGTGGTATTAAAATATTCATTTTCCCAAAAAAAAACAAACATAAATAAAATAAATACAACAAATAAGACAAAAATAAATTTTTAATAAAAATGGGCCCGACAAGGTTTGACCTCGCTCCTACGTATCATCATCCTTGCGGGTGAAGAATCAGGG
>Ga0209700_103638_pt1 | contig 29169 bp, 8 predicted proteins | sample SiratroredBW_FD_187528 | JGI IMG/M metagenome (GOLD analysis project Ga0209700, IMG submission 187528) | Root nodule microbial communities of legume samples collected from California, USA - Siratro red BW (SPAdes) (version 2) | ecosystem: Host-associated > Plants > Roots > Nodule | place: USA...
TAGTTGATGAAATGTAAAACATTGGAAAGTGAGAGTCATGCTAGGAGAACCAAAGACTAAAAACTTTTCAATAAAAGTAAAGTTATGTGAGAATGAGCACTAGGATCCAAACTCTAAGAAAATTTGTGCTTGCATTGTCAAGAAAATTTAGAAATTAGAATGATGAATACTATAGCAAAGTTGTAAATGTATTTGTATGTTGTCAATTAGTGTGTGATAATCGTGGACGATCTACGTGTTTCTTACATACCAACTAAAACGCAGATGTGTTAACCATTTACAGGATGATCGCTTGTTTGTTTTTTATTGGTAATAAAGAATAAATAAAATAAAAATACACTTAAGGAGTTTCTTTAATCCTATAATTAATAAGAGTACACAATGTAGCAAGAAAAAACAAACGCCCAAAAACTCCAACATGTACTAACCCACAAAGCAAAACATTGGACGTGGAATTGGTTAAAAATCCAACATTTGAAGAGAAACTAAGCAAAGAACTGAATCACAGACATCAAATGGATTGAGTCAATCAACGATTGTGATAAGGTGCAATGGCAATAAGAGACCTAGGGTATAAGTAGATTGACAGAGTGAGGGTTGAGGAACATGGGCTAACCAAAGACTAGAGAAAGTGTAGTTACAACAACAAAAAGTTGATAGTGGATGTAAGAAAATTCTGTTTTGTGGTGTACTGACTATGTAGGGCGCATGATTTATTATTCTAGAATAGATCGTGAACACAAACCAACATGGTAGCAAAAGAAGGATCGAAGAAAAGAGAACAACAACTAACAAGAAATTCTGGTGTAAACTAATTACTGATGCAAATAAAGGAGGATGCACACAAATAGTGGAAAGGCAATGTATTGCTTCAAAGGAATATCATAATCAGAACCCAAGTTACGTAGTGGGACAAATTCACATGTCCAATTGATACCCAATAATTAGGCGGTGGCAAGTGTAGCATGCAATAGCATTGTATACTAAAAAAACAAAATGTATATATGATCTATTGAAAAATATGTTATCATTTTGTGTAGAAATAATAAAGCTAAGAGACTAAAAAGTTAAGTATGCAAAACACTATATATATATATATATATAATTGTATTATAATTTTATTTATTTTTAAATAAAAAATAAAAATCTCTAATCATTTATGTTTCTATTTGATCATTCAAAAAGTGATTTATCTATTTTATTACTTATTTAAATAAGTCATATTTTTTATCTCTTCTTTTTATGAGGTCGAGTACTTTAACTTAAAAAATTGTTAAGATTAATTCTACTTTCTAATTGTCCGTTCTACCACATCACTTATTTAATTTATTCTTGTGCTAGTATTATCAAGTTAAAAGTTACAATTTATTAACTTTAAACCTTTATTTATTTTCATTGATAAAAAAATTCATTCAAACAATTTTCATTAAAAATGATCTAACAAATCTTTAATTGAAATATTAATTAATAATAAATTTTACAGATAAATTATACAAATATGATTAATAATCAAACTTAACAACTAATATACTTATAGTTATGGAAAGATTTGTGGATTATAATAGTTAAAAATGTATATAAGATGACAAGTAAATAAGATTAATAAATAGTCACAAAAGATGGTTGTTCATAATAGTTAATAAAATTAAAGTGCAATTGAGGATTTGTAGAATTTAAAAAAAAAAATTCTGCTTAAAGTATTATAATTTTTTGTATAGTTTTATTTTTTTTGTCTTATCACTGAACTTTATTTTGTAAGGTTTGTTCTCTTATATAAAGATTTATATTACTTTTTCAAGTTTTTGGAACTTGATTGAGTACAAGTATCACTATAAGAAATATCAGTTTTAGCGTGGGTCAAAAATCCACGCAATTACACAAAAGTTCATGCTATTGACTTGTCAAAGTAGTGGTTGAAGCGGACGCTAAAATCTTGGAAGCAACATGAAATTAGCGTAGGTTACGAACTGGATATAAATAGCGTGAGCCAAGCCGACGCAAAATCTGTCTAGTATAATGTGGACTAGACCGACGCAAAATCTGACAAATTTAACATAGACTATGCCAACGCAGAAATTATCGAATGTATTTTTTTTTAAAAAAGAATTGAGTCATTTTTTATTTTATACTATTTTTATTACCTACCATTAGACCAAATAAGTTTTTTAGTCATATTATGATTATTATTATACTTATTAATACAATTACAATTATTATTATTGTTACTATTAATATTATTATTATTATAATTATAATTATTATTGTTATTATTATTTAATTATCTTATACTTGACACAATTCTAATTAAAATTATCTTATAATTAATAAAATTATAATTAAACTTTAAAGTATTTAATAAGTAATAAAATTATAATTAAATATATTATGATTAAATAAAATTTGAAAATTAGATTTAATTTTTTATTTCGTATCAATATTATTTTTTTATATTATTTTTTTTTCTATTTTACTGTTAGTAACAAATTTGTATGTTATAATCAATTTAAATAATGACACTTAGGTATTATACAAATATTATTGTCTTAAATTTTTGACAATTTATTCTCTTTATATATCTTATTATTAATATTTAGATAATATTTGTGTATAACTTAATATATTCAATTATAAATAACTTTAATTTTTATTCTTATGTATAATACAAAAACATAATACACAAATACAATTTAACATATATACACAAAATAAATATAAATTATTATATAGTTTCAAATGATGAGTCTCTTATGTTATTTTGCAGATTTACTTTTACTTAATAAGTTTATACTTTAACTAGTACTTCCTTTATATAAGTTTCTTAAAATTTATGTCAATTTAGATAAGAAAAATCCTAACACTAGAGGAGGCAAGTAGAGGAGGCAAGTTCATGAGTAGAGAAAAAAGTGATAGTAAAAATTATAATAAAAAAAATTGTGGTTTGAATGAAAAAAAGCATAATTTTTTGAAAATAGATAAAAATTAAATTTAATTAATACCCATTACATCATCTAATTTAAATAAACAAAAGAGTTATATAAAATTTAAAACAAATAAAAGTGTTAAAAACTTTATCTTATATCTTAACAAATTAAGTATCTTTTAACATGTTATATCTTATATTTACTCATATTTTATTTTTCAACTATCATATTTTTTTAAGTATCATTTTTTATTATTTTTATATTTTAATAATATAATAATATTATTATTATTTTATATTATATTTTTAAATTTTATTATTTTTTAAATTTAATTTAGTTTTAGTTATATTTTCTTTTTATCGTGACTATTTTTAAATTTAAAAATTAATTAATTTTGCATGGGCTTGACCGACACAAAGTTTAGAGTGATGAAGCCATCACACCATTATTTTTTTTTTTGTTGGTCAGGCCAATGCAAAGACTAGCATGGACCAAGCAGTCGCAATAATTTTTTTTTATTTTGCGTAAGTTAGGCCGACGTTATTTATTTTTTTAAAAAAAGTTATGACGATTTTTGCGTGGACCTAACTGACGCTATGCATTTTATTTTAATCACCGACACTTTAATCGATGTTATTTGAGTCAATTTTTTAGCCGACGCAATTTTATTGACGCTATTTTAGCATTTTCTTGTAATGTATATTCGTATTTATTTCTAAGATGAAATATCATTATTTGTGTTTATATTAATTATATTTTTTATTGTTAATAAAAATATTAAACAACTTTATGTAAATCAAATAAAAACAATGAAATAAATAATTAATGAGTATAAGCAAAATATTAATAAAATAAAAAATTATACTGATAAATTAACATATAAAATAAAGTTAAAGTTAGTTAAATTTCTTGAAATTAATATAGTGAAGAATAATACTACAAATATAGTAAAAATTTATATATGAAATTTGAGTTTTAAGTGTCTTATAAAAAAATATTTTATATTAATTGAAAGGAATATAGTTTTGTAAAACATAATGTCATAAAACTTGAAAAATTAATAGAAAAATTAGTAAAAATATTAATTAGAAAATTATTATTTTCTATTTAAGTTTATACATAAAAAGGAGTAAAATAATTATCCGGTATAATTTTATATGGTCTTTAGTTATGATCTTTCACAAATTCAATTTTTATAATCGCCAGATGGTACAATATATAACAAATTAGTTAATTAATTAGGACTGTATTTTTGCAGCGATTTTGGACTAAATTGGTTTTACCAAATTATTTTATATATATTTTACCAAACTGGATTATATTTATGTTTTATGAATCCACAAAATTGTCTTAATAAATTAATTTAAAAATGTTTCAACAAAATATTAAAATTTAAATGAGATTAAACTTGGAGTTAAACAACTACAAAACTGAAATAATAAGATTTTGATACAAATTTATTAAATAAAATATACAAATAATTATATATATATATATATATATATATATGTTAGTTGAAGATATCTTGAGTAGGAGTAGGTTAGTTAACAGGCTTATTAATGTAGCTTTAATAAGTTCCATAAGGTGACTATTAGAGGTGATGAATTTATGTAGTTGGTGGAAGGAAGAGATTAAGTGTAGAAAAAAAATACAAAGCATTTACTAAAATTTAATTTAATTATTAATTTTTTTTTAAATTATCTAAACATTATAATACAAAAACTTCAATTAAATAAAATAATTCAGTGTTATAAAAACTCTTATGTTTATAAATATTATTATTATGTTATCAAAATTATAATTAATTCAATTTTAATTTGTAACAAAAATGAATTCTCAAATTATTTATATACATCAATTTAATTACTGATATTCCTAAAATATAATATAGAGGAGGTAAGATATAATCATAAGATATAAAATATAAATTTAAAAAATATATAATTATTCAAAATTTTAATTAGTAGTATGTAGCATGAAAAGCAGGATTCTTACATTTTATATATCAATTTATCTACTCATATTCATATTAATAATAAAATATACTATATGAGAATAGGATATATAAAACAAAAAACACAAAATAAAAAATATAAAATAAAATGTTATATATGAAGTATGTAATATAAAGTGGGAAATAAATTCTTTTAAAACATTTTTGTGCACTTATATTCTATATATATGTTGTTTTCCGGGAAGCTGAAACTATAAAAAATATAAAATAAAATGTTATATATGAAGTATGGAATATAAACTATGAAATAGATTTCTTATTATCTTTTAGAACATCTTTGCGCACTTATTTTCTATATACATATTTTTTCCGGAAAGTTGAAATTAGAAAAATTTAAAAATTAAGTTTTCTATTAATATTGTTTATGAACAATTATGAAATAAAATTCATAAATTACTGAATATTACATATCGAAATATTATTTTGAGATAAGTTAGACGTGAAGTTAGCATAGAAGTTCAGAATAAAACTTTTTTTCTCATCCAAATAGCTACTATATATGCATAATCAATTTACAACTATTCTATTATATATTTAAGATTAATTAAAAGTTAATATTAATTATTTAAAAATTAAAATTCCAGAAAGTTGAAATTAGAAAAATTTAAAAATTAAGTTTTCTATTAATATTGTTTATGAAAAATTATGAAATAAAATTCATAAATTACTGAATATTACATATCGAAATATTATTTTGAGATAAGTTAGACGTGAAGTTAGCATAGAAGTTCGGAATAAAACTTTTTTTCTCATCCAAATAGCTACTATATATACATAATCAATTTACAACTATTCTATTATATATTTAAGATTAATTAAAAGTCAATATTAATTATTTAAAAATTAAAATTTATTTTGAAACAATAATTAATTAGAAAAAAATAACAAAGTTAGTATGAAATAAAATTCTCAAATTATTTTAAAAGAAATATTAACACTAAAAAAAGTTGTGATATTAAAATTTAATAAAGATAAAAAGATATCTAAGATTAAGAATACTGTTAGTTGTGAGTATTAAAATTTAATAAAGATAAAAAGATATTTAAGATTAAGAATACTGTTAATTGTGAGTATTAAAATTTAATAAAGATAAAAAGATATTTAAGATTAAGAATACTGTTAGTTAGACGAACTGTTAGTCAGACAGGGCGAGGTGATAAGTCCTCAAATTGTCGGTTGAACTTATTTTTATCATTTCGTATTTTTTAATTATTATTTTTTTTTGGCATTTATTGTTAAAGCAAATTCTAAAGTTTTAAAGGTTGGAAACATGGAAGAAACAATGAAAAATGAGAGATTTAAAAGGAAAACACTGTTATCTCTTCTCCACCTTATCTGATGGTTATGGAAAATACCGATGATTGTAAAAGCAAGAAGCATAAAAGAAGTATGAAGGGTGTATGTAATGTCAAATTTCTATGTAATATCAAGTTTTTTATCAACTTTCTTTTATAAAGATGATAATTTTATATAATCTCTAGTTACTATCTTTGAACATAAATTTAATTTTTTATAATGACGAGATGGTACAATATATAACAAATTAATTAATTAAGACTGTATTTTTACAATAATTTTAAACTAAACTGGTTTTGCCAAACTATTTTATATATTTTTACAAGTATTTATAATTTTTTTTATAATGTATACATTTATAATTCTTTAACAAAAAAATATAATTAATAATTGATAAATCAATCTCGATCAAATAACTATATTTATTGTATTTTTATATACTTATAAAATATCTTAATTTAAGATAAGTTAATTATAATTTTTAAAACGTTTGGTTTGTAAAACTATCAGTCAGTTGGATTATATTTATGTTTTATGAATACTAAAAATTGTCTTAATAAATTAATTTAAAAATGTTCAAACAAAATATTAAAATTTAAATGAGATCAAACTTGAAGTTAAACAACTACAAAACTCAAATAATAAGATGTTGATATGAATTTATAAAATAAAATAAAAAATAATTATATATATATATATATATATATTAATATATTAGTTGAAGATTCCTTAAGTAGGAGTAGGTTAGTTAACAGGTATATTAATGCAGTTTTAATAAGTTTTATGCAAGATTAGGTGATTATTAGACATGATGAATTTATGTTGTTGGTTGAAGGAGGAGATTGTGTAGAAAAAAAATAGAAAAAATTTATTAAAACTTAATTTAATTATTAAAAATTTATTAAATTATCTAAACATTCTAAAATGAAAAACTTCAATCAAATAAAATAATTCAGTTTTAAAAAAACTCTTATGTTTATAAATATTATTATGTTATCAAATTATAATTAATTCAATTTTAATTTGTATTAAAAATGAATTTTCACATTATTTAAATTAATCAATTTAATTACTGATATTTTTAAAATATAATATATAGGATGTAAAATATAATATATAAGATATAAAATATAAAGTTAAAAAATATATAATTATTTAAAATTTTAATTAGTTGTACGTAACATAAAAAAACTGGATTCTTACATTTTATATATTAATTTGTGCACTCTTATTCATATTAATAACAAAATTAAAATTTATATTAATTATTTATGTACTTATATTAATTATTTAAAAATTAAAACTTATTTTGAAACAATAATTAATTAGAAAAAAATAACAAAATTGATATGAAATAAAATTCTCAAATTATTCTAAAAGAAATATTAATACTAAAAAAAGTTGGAAGTATTAATTTAATAATGATAAAAAGATATTTAAGATTAAGAGTACTATTGGTTAAATAGACAGGTGAGTTGGTAAATCCTCAAACATGTTGTCCGTTAAACTTATTTTTATCATTGTTTTATTTTTTAATTATTTATTTTTCCTGTTTAGCATTTATGGTTAAACTTCAACGTGTCAAAATTTTGAAGAAGTTTTAAGCATTGGAAACATCGAAGAAGGAAAGAAGAAAGGGAGCAATAAAAGGAAAACACTGTGCTATCTCTTCCCCACCTTATCTCATATGGCTACGGAAAATACTGATGGTCAGCTTAAAATAAGTTCTGCGCAAATATTTCAAGTCAATGAAGAGGTGGAGGTAATATCAAATTTCTTGATAAAGATGTAATATGTCATTGAATCTTTTGACCTTCTGAAAAGACCCATTGTTACACTTTTATGTGCTAATACTGTTGTGCATGTCACTTTTAAGTTGTTAATATATAGCTTTGATGACTGTTATTGTGTTTGAATGTGTTTTTAGCTTCATTACGCTTGCTGTGTTGTTTTTGTCTGATGAAGTTTTGGTTTTTTTGATTTAATGCGCTTCGGTGGTGTTCTAAATGTTATAGATGCAAAGGTATTTTTAATTTGTGGTTTCGTTTTTGTGCTCACGGATGCATTCTTCTCCTTGTCGTACATGCAAAGACTTTTTTGAATTTGTGGTTTTAGTTTAGACGAGGGTAATGTTTTTCTTTATGATCAGTTGCGCTAAGAGAGTTGGAATCTTTTAATCTGAGGTTTTGCATGCACCCGATTGATAATGTTTTGAAGTTTTTTTCAGGTGAGGCGTGTATTGGAGGCGTTTCTGGGATCATCTTGTTCTAAATAGTAACGGTTCGAATTATCTTGTGAGTGTAGGGAGAATTTCAAAAGCATCCGAATCTTGAAGATTTAGTGTGTTTTTTTCAGATTTGGGTTATGAAATGCAGATTGAAATTCATCAACAGAGGGAATGAAGTTACATGCCATTGGGAGGGAAGAGGAAACTGAGTGTTTGTTGAATTGCTTGAGGAGCTTGAGGAGTGTCAGAATGGTGTCGTTTCAGCTAGACAAATATGGTGATGCTTGAATGTCAGGAGTGCCTAAGGCAAACTTCATCCAGCACAGATATCGTTGACGATGAATTGCCTCCTCAGGAACAAGGACCAAGTAAGAGGGTAACAAAGGTATCTACACTAGTCTTCTACTAGATAATAAACCTCTAAATATTTTGTCTTTGGTTGATTGGACAACAAGATGATTTTTGCAAAGGCCTAACGGTTTATTATTACAATGAAAAAAGATAACAACATACCGTCTCTACTTTCACTACAGGAGAACAACTCATGGAATAAAGTGTAACAATTCAGACACAATACACAATTTAGTTAGACTTTAACAATTAGTGGCAGTAGTACCTGCACAGCCTCTGCCAATATTTTTTCTTTTTGAAAGATGATAAATCACTTTTAGAATGCCCCATGACAAGAGAAACTATAGTTAAGAACATGTATTAATTTGAAACTAGTTGATAATGACTTCGTCTGTTCAATTTATTCTATTGTGTTGAACTTATTTTATGTCTACATTCATTTCACAAGACTTGTTCTGGGTTGGAGGTAGTTTAACCATTTTCTGTCTCAATCATTAGTGGTATATATCTTGTTTTTTCTTATTATACATTACTTCCGTTTGGTACTTTGATATCAATGATTGGTTCTTTCCTCGAACTTGTTTCTTGAACAGGATATTTCTGTTGGCTATTTGCTCATAATGTCCATGAGGTAGTTGTAAAAGCAAAGTACATTCTTACTTGTGTCAGGGTGAATTAACTATAAGCAAGCTATCATGAAGTTTTACTTTAATATTTTATCAATTTCTGGATATCTTTTGAATGTGTATTTGTCTACTTGTGATTATCCCTGAGGCATCCTTGTCAAATTTGGGCAGACCATGTTAGTTTTATGGTGAAAGAATTGCATCTGCGGAGAAGACCGAAAAGGTACACTAACTCGTTCTTTCTTTTCATCTTCCAAGAATTTAGTCATAATTTGCTTGAAAAATTGTTTGTTATTATTTGTTTACCTTCAAACTTTTCCACCTTTTCATTGATATATTCTACTCTTACATTGAAAACATTATTTACTTTTTCTAAAAGAAAATTATATTTATTACAATTATTTACTTTTTGCTAAAACAAACACTACAAAAAATCATGTATATGGTGGCGGTTTTAATATGGCATTTCAAAAAAAAATGTCATATTATACTATATAAAACGATATTTTAAGAAATGTCACATTTTAAGTTTAAAAAATGACATTTACAAATGCAGTTTTATGCATAATATTATTTTTTGCCCCGCATTGTTTCATTATCTCATAATGAAAACACAAAGTTTCCCTACTACTTTCTCCCAAACTTTCGTTCTCCCAAAATGAAACTTCGTTCCCTCCAAAGTTTCATTCCTCTAAACCCCAAACCTAAAATTTTCCCGATTAAACTTTCATTTCCTCCAAAGTAAAATTCCTCAAAATCTTTCCTTCCCCCAATTTTACTTCTCTTCCCATTGAATCAAAACCCTAATTTTTCCCAATTTTTTTACTTTTCAACATTGAAGAAGCTATCTCTCGTTTTGGCTCTTGGGTGTGTTCTTCCCCAACGGTTCTTCTCAATTGTTTGCCGGCTTTCGATGCTCAGGTGCGTTCTTCTTCTCCTTCTTCATATGTTTATCATCTGTTTAAGAATTTCAAGATCTGTATTTTGTTTTTGCAATTTTGAAATTTTAAGATCTGCATTTCGCATTTGGTAATTAATCGGGTTTGGTGGAATCAGAATCGGAATTGCATTCGGTAGTTATTGATTATGCAGAGATTTGGCAACATTTGTCATGTTGATATATGTTTGCTATGTGTACCAAGTAATCTTTTCCGCTCACTGAACATGAAAATTGTGTAAAAATTAATGCTACAAATCTATCATTTGTAGCATATACAAATAGCATAAAAATAAAGAAGCAAAATACAAACAAGTCTCGCAATCTCAATTTATGTATATAGAATGGTTTTGGTAAAACTAGCTGAAACTTATATTAGGAGCTGAAACACTGGAACCTTATAACTGGATTATACTGGAAGATATTTTTTCATGTAATCTTAAATCTGACATATATTTTTTTGTCAGTTGTCAAGTTTTGTTTCTATGATCATATTTATTTAGCTGATTTTATGACATTTCTTCTTTCCATTTTCCTCTAAATATCCTTTTATTTCAGGAAGCAAATACTGAAAAGATCTTTTATTGATTGGATGACATAGTAGGACAGAGTGATATAATCATTGTATGTATTTTGCTCTTTGTAGAAATTATGGAAAGTTAAAGTTATGCTTTATGCTTAGCATATTGATTTAACAATGTAGGTTGAAGGTGAAATGGACAACCTGGCAATGGAAGAAGTTGGCTTCTTATATTGTGTCAGTGTTCCTGATGGGGCACCTCCCTCATCAGTGTCCTCAAAGGACTTGCCCCCTCCAGAACAGGTCTTTTTTAATTCTCAAGATATTATATTATTATGTATGTGCATGTTTGGAATTTCTCAATTTCTTCTTAGTTGCCATTCTTTACCGTGGTCGCATGTGTAATGTTAGAATCTAATGTTATATCATATTTATAATTTGTAAAGCTAGGACAAAAAGTATCAGTATGTGGAACTGTAAAGATGAACTAAAGAAGGTTTATTAGATGTTGTTATTTCTTTTGAATGTGCCGAAATTTATCATTTTCATAAACTTTATATGTTTTCTCAATGTTTATATTGATAGGCAACTCGGGTTATATTTGCCACTGATGGGATACACCTGGTCAAGCTTTGGCCGAGGAGCTTCCACGCCGCATCGGGAAAGAAAAGTTAGAATTTTTTGGTCATGGTTCTATTACATATATAAATTATCATAATCATTGATCTATTTGAGAAAATATGAAGAAGTTATGATTTCAATTAAAGGATGATGACAATATTTTGCCAGTAGTTTCATTTTAGTTTATATGTTCCGTGTATTTGTTGTATTTGGGAAGTGTTAGACTGTGTAGATAAGTTATTTTTGTGTTGCTTTTGCATATTTTGTTCAAAAGAATTGCTTTTTAAGAGAAATGGTGTCTCTAAATGTTTTTTGTGATGTTGATATTGCTGCTGTTTCAAAATTTTCATAATTAGACAAGACCAAATGGCTCTATTCACTTTCTATGTATTTAATTTATTCATATTATTTTCTATTTTGAAAAAAACTAATGGAAGAATTATTTTCCTCTTTTCATGCTTGTTTCACATTTTCTTTAACCTTTCTTTCTTCAATGGTTGCAGATGTTGGCAAGTCAGATGGCCTAAAAAAGGGAGATTAGACAATTGCAAAGATGCAAATGAGGTCAGATATCAATTTTCATGTTCAAGTCCCCCTTCACCTGCACCCTTCAACAGTAATTTTCATGTTGATATATGCAAATGATGCAAATTTGTATTGGACTAATTACTTTTAATTTCCTTTTTGTAGACTCTATGTACATTTTCTGCTATAGTATTAACATGTACATCCTGTTTCAGTAATTAATTTTCTTTGTTGCTAATATTTCAGGCATCAGATGTTGCAAGTGGTGCTCCATCCCTAAATCACATTGTAGGATCAAGTGGATGCAGCAAGACAGATTAAATATATATGTAATTTATTTTTTTTGTATTTTGTAAGGGAAGTGAGTTTGAACAATTTAGTAAGTTGTAATAGTATCTTGGAACCTAATATTTTGTGAACTCTGTTAGAACATATACTATGTTATGTTGCACTATGAAATATTTTAATGTGATCTTTTGTTGTTACAAAAGTATTGTTATTTTTAGTTTTCTTCTATTGGTTATGTATGTAACATACATGATTATGAAATCTGATAAATTATTAAATACTATTAGATATGTAATTATAAAATACTGGATATATAATTATAAAATACTGCATATTTTTTATTTAATATTAAAATTACCACATTTAGAACTAACGTATTATCATTCACCATTAATTATAATATGGTCATAATAAGCGTCGTATTAAAACGTTTATAATGGCATTTAGAGATATCATTTATTGTTGTTGGCAATAAAAATAATTACGACATTTCAATTGAAATTAATTACATCGAAAAAAACGCCGCTTTAAACAAGGCATAATATGGCACATGCTACGGTGTTTTGGGCAAAAACGCCATTTTATATTTTGTGGCGGCCAGATTTATGGTGTTTCTTAGAAACATCGCACATGTATAAAGCGGAATTTATAATTGACGCTTTATAAAAAAAAATGTCACCACATACACAATTTTTTGTAATGAAAATTATATTTATTGCCAATGCTTCTCCCGTGATTAGGGGTCAATAGTTACAAATTACTTTTATGAAATGACATGTTTAATGTGTCTAATCTTTTGCAGATACAAAAGGACATTCATCAGCTTTTAGGAAAGTCAATTTCAGTGGTGATCTTGGTAGAATTAGAAATGACAGCTCAACAAACTCAGCCTTACTAACTCACTGATGCATTAATGTTAGCTTTATAAAGCAGGTGAGATATTACTATCCTTCTAAGTCTTAATATTTTATGTTCCTTTATATAATTATGTTATATATATCTACTCAGTTTTCTTTAAATCTATCATATTTACCTTGTGCTTCTATGTTTTGCGACATTATTGTTTATCTTTTGTTCTATACTTGATATTTGTACTTTGGAACAATTTGTTAGAGAGAGTTATATGTAGTGATTAAGTTTTCAGAATTTATATGTATTACTTTGAGAGAAATGTAGTACATTGAGAGAAATGAAGAACTGGTTTGTGTGGCAACTGTTAGGAGATAGCATCTTTTACCATCAAATATATTTTTGTCTTTTTTCTTTCTATCATCATCAAAGTTCATTTATGGTCAATTCATTCAATTTATCTATTGTATTATATGAAATTCATTTATTAAAAAAATTACATTAGATTGAATCTAACAATTTAATTTTATGGATGTTTAATCATCTATTCACTGTTTTCTAAATTCTAACAAATTTGATGACCAATAAATATTTAAAATTAATCTAATAAATTTGTTTCATACTTAAATATTTCTTAAAAAAATACTTATTTTTTTAAAGTATCTTAAACCTATGGAATATAAAAAAAATGGAATTATTTTTTCCCAAATATATAAGAAAAATATATTTAATATTCAGATTTATAGTTAATTCTTGAATTTTACATACAATTTTTTCTTGAATTTATATTAGAAATTGGTATTTATATTAACTATAATTTTTAACAACTATCCTATTAATTCTAAAAATGTACTAAATAAAATAATCATGTTATTTCGTTGTTATACTTTTATAGCAGTAATAGCCGAGGAACATTAAGATAATGTTTCCAAATGAGTGAAAAAGTATGAGACTAATGTTGTCATAACAATTATCCTTATCTTAGAAGGAAAAATCTAAAAAGTACAACTTAATATTTTTTTTACTTTTCAATATTTGTTTTATCTTAGAAGGAAAAGTTTAAAAAGTACAACTTTATCTTTGTTTTACGTTTTAATATTTACATGATATATTTGTCTACACTCAAGAACATTTCAAATACTAGGAGAATAAAGAGGAGATAAAATAAATATAAAATAGTAATAAAAATAAGTATATTTTCTAGTGTGTTTTAATAATAAAATATATTATCTTTACATAAATACTATAAAAATATAATAAAATATATCATCGAAAAGTATTGTAGTATCTTTTATGTTTATAAATAGAATAAAAACAGATGAATTGAATATAAAAATTGGTCAAAATAAATTAATAAATTACTTTTATATGAAGCAATTGAAATTAAGATTTATTTGTTGTATCTATTTATGACTGTAATGATATGTTGTGGCAATGTGTAAGGGTCTAAGGCGAGAAGGTAAGGTAGCACCTTCTGTCGGTGTCAAAGTACACTATCTTCAGCATGAATTTTGTCACATTCTAATGAGTGAGTTTGAACAAGTATTTTCATTGTCTTTTTATTTCAATGTATTGTATAGTAAAATTTTTGGAGACACACAAACAAAGCTTTTTCTTATTTTCTATTTTTAATAAATTTATTGTTATTCCGTGTGTCTCATACATTAACTTCTCATGATTCTAATATAAGTATTTGGATAATAACTTAATTCATAAGGAGTCTAATATATAATCTTGACAATACATTTAAGGAGTGGAATAATATCTATTTATCTTGAGTGAAAAGATGCACAAAGAAACTCCTTAATCTTAGTGATATCCATTACAAGGTTATAAGTTTAACAAATTGTAATATTTCCTGCATAAATATGACTATTTATGAGTAAAAATAAAAAATATCACAAAATTTAAGACTTTAAGTCATAAAAATAAAAAAGATATCTATGAGTAAGTAAATAAAATATTAATAAGTATGGGTCTTATGAGACTCTTTCATTGAATTAAACATAACAAAGAGGTCTTATAAGTCATATAGTATGATTTACAAAGATGAGAGGAACAAATGTCTCAATTCTCCCTACCAAAACAAATGATAAAACTAAGAAAAAGCAGAGAACAAAAGATCCTTAGGGTAGGTAGGAACTTATTCTCATCAAGGTTTTGACCAGTTATAATCGTTCCTTAATTCTTTAACTGTTGAGAGGTGTGATCAGAATCTAAAATTGATGAATGGTGGAAAAAAATTGTTTTTCATAGAGAACAAAAGAGTTTTGATCGAAAGAGAGGGTTTTATAAGAGGAAGAGGGTAAACGGTGCATGTAGGTTTTTTTTTTCTTTTGCGAAGAGGGGTTTCACATTACTCGCTATCTATAAAGATTTTCATCCTTGAAAATTAGCTTACCAAAAAATAGGTCATGTTCTCATCTCTTCTTCCATTTTCCAAGAAATTAACAAATATTGACCTATTTCTTGGTAAGCTAATTTTTGGGGACTAAAATTTTTCTAGTTGGAAAGTAATGTGAAATCTTTTTTTTGTTAGCACCAAGGCTAAGCATGTGATTTGATGAAGTCAAAAAAGACCATAGCTTGCTAAAGTTTCTGATGAATTGGATCTGGGCTATGTTAGATCAATGCCTAGCACGTGAGTTGATAAAGTTTGCCTCATGAAGAATCTGTTGGAACCAACCTGGCATGGTTCATCATTCCTGAGGTGCTAAGAGATTCACAAATAATTTTATTAAAACTGTTTTTAAGAAAAATAGCCCAAACTGATTTTTGCTCGAAAAGGTTTTTCAATCAATTGAATTTCTAAAACAATCGATTAAATGTGACAGTTATTTCTGTTACTACTAGAATCTTTAACTGGGTCAACTAACGGTCAATTCAATCGATTAAACGGTTTGTTCAATTAATTGAACTGTGAAAGCTAAGCTATTTTAAAACTGATTTGGCTATTTAAAGGAATGGGCACTATCATTTTTAGACATCTAAGATTTTCAAAAAGCATTCCTTGAGATTTTCTAAGTGAGATATAGCGCCCTTTTTGTGCGATCATCCAACACAAAACTTTTCAAAACAAGAAACCTCCAAGAACGTGAATCTTTAAGCATCCTTGAGTGAGGTTTTTGTGACTTTGGTTTTGGACCAAAGCTAAGTCTTCTACACCTGATCTTCATTCTTTATAATTTGTTCTGTGTAGAAGTACTGTGTGATCAATTGTTGATCTTGCTGTTTTGTAATCTGTTTGTTATTTTCAATTATTGGGTTTGTAATTGAATTGGTGTAGTGGGTTTCTACACTGGTCTCACATCTACTGAGGGGTTCAGTAGAGTGTGAGTGTTGCGGGGAGCAATGTTTGCTTGCGGACTACAAGTGTTTTGGTGCAGTGGGTTTCTGCACTGGTTTCACACTAGCTGAAGGGTTCAGTGAGGTGTGGGTTTACTGCTAGGAGTAGTAAGTACTGCGGGGAGCAGTTTGTAACTTGCTGGGAGCAAGGGTTGTAAACTGATCTTGTGTTTTTGATTTCCTCTTCTCTCTTCTTTTGATCCTTTTATTATCTGCTTGCATTCATTTAATAAACTGTTCACTGAATCTGTTTACATATATCTAAATCAAATGTGTTTCTGGGTTATTTCCAATTTACTGGATTGTGTTTAATCATCTTGAATCTGGATTAACACATTTCTATACTGTAAACTGTTTTCTGGGTTTATCTCTAATAATTTCCGCTGTGCACAATTGATTGTTTACTTGACAGTCCAGAATTACACAGATGATTGATTGAATTAAGATATTCTCTATTTCAAGAAGAACTCATATTTGCGAAAAGATTTTGAAATTCAATTCACCCCCCCTCTTGAACTCGGTCTAAACCTTATTTTACATTTTTTTCTTAAAAAAAAAAAAAGATTCTTGAATGCAGTATTCACTCTCTTTCTCTTCTAGAGCCATCTCTTTCAATTTAAAAACTCTCTTCCTTTTTCTTTAAAAAAATTTCATTCGGGGTTCATCAATTTCAAATTTTGATTGCACCTCTCAATAACGAAAGAATCAAGACACTATCCTACCTGATCAAAACCTTAATCAAAGTAAGTCCCTACCAACCTCGAGGATTTTTTTTCACTGCTTTTTCTTAGTTTTTGTCATCTATGCTGGTAGGGACAATTAATTTTTGATGTCAACTTAATTAGAGTCATAATAAGATTTGATTCTATTTTTATAACTTGCTCTAGGTTTCTAGATTTTTGGGTGTACTGCAACGTGTCTTAAAACCGTTTGAAAACAAACCTTCGAATAAGTAAAGCTAATCTTAAAGTTTTGCTATAATACACTAGGTTAGAGTACTTGATTGTGAAATAAGATGTGGTTTTAATTTGAAATGTTCCCTAATTGTGATAATGAAATTTTACATAGTTTCACACTTAGAATACAGAGTCAAAATACCTTAAAATTGGTGAGTATAGTAGTTCATATTAAACACTTATTTCAATTTTTACAAACTTAACACATGCGTGAATTCTTTTATCACACATAAAATCTGGACATAAACTTATCATCTTCTCAAAGACTCGTATTAAGCTGACCACTACCTACGACTCACATCTAACCTAATACACAACACTTAGAATACCAGAAAAATGTGAAAGAAAGTGTCTAGGTAAGTTAACACATGTATGAACTCCCTTATCAACTTCTCACCAGTTGATATGTTATACTATGTGACTTAGATTATCAATGAAGCTTGGGGACCTCTCTTAAAACATACATGCCAAAACTTGATAGACACAACAAGCACAACTCATATGTTGTTCCAAATTTATGGCCTTAATTTTCATCATTCACAACATCATACCTCATTAAATCCATAATATTGAAACATGCAACGATACATCTTAGATCTAGACAGTAGTTATTTACTAAGCATTAAAACATTCACTCCTCCCACAAGTTCAATTAGCATAAAATCAGTCATTTTATCAAACTATACAAAATTTTATTATCACTGCTAGAGAACATTTCAAATTAAAATTATGTCTCATTTTACATTTAAGTACTTTAACTTAGGGTACTATAGTAAAATTTTTAAGAGTAGCTTCCCTTACCTTGAGGTTTTTCTTCAAACAATTTCAAGACATGCTATATTACCTCCAAAAATTTACGAACTTAGAGCAGGTTATCAAAACATAATTTCAATATGACTATAATTAAGTTCAGAAGAATCAATTGTCCCTACCATGACAAATGACAAAAAAAAAAAAAAAAAAAAAAAGCAGAGAACAAAAGATCCTTAGGGTAGGTAGGAAATTACTCTCATCGAGGTTTTGATCAGTTATAATCGTTCCTTAATTCCTTAGTTGTTGAGACGTGCGATCAGAATCTAAAATTGACGAATGATGGAATTTTTTTTTTCAAAGAGAACGAAAGAGTTTTGTAATTGAAAGAGAGGGTTTTAGAAGAGGAAGAGGGTAAATGGTGAATGTTGAGAAGAGGGGTTTCACATTGCTCGTTAGCTATAAAGATTTTCATCCTTAAAAATTAGCTTACCAAAAAATAGGTCGGGATATGATGTTCTGATCTCTTCTTCTATTTTCCAAGAAATTAGAAAACATCATATATTGACCCATTTCTTGGTAAGCTAATTTTTGGGGACTAAAATATTTATAGGTGGGAAGTAATGTGAAATCCCTTTTTTTTTGAAAAAGAAAAAGATTCATGCAGGCAGTATTCACTTTCTTTTTCTTCTAGAACCATCTCCTTTAATTTCAAAACTCTCTTCCTTTCTCTCTAAAAGAATTTCTCTCCACGGTTCATCAATTTCAGATTTTGATTGCACCTCTCAATAGCAAAGGAATCTAGAGACTATCCTACCCGATCAAAACCTTAATCAGAGTAAGTCCCTACCAACCTCAAGGAATTTTTTTCACTGTTTTTTCTTCATTTTTTTCATCTATGTTGGTAGGGACAATTAATTTTTCATCTCAACTTAATTAGAGTCATAATGAGAATTGATTCTATTTTGATAACTTGCTCTACGTTCCTTGATTTTTGGGTGTCCTGTAGCATGTCTTAGAACTGTTTGAAAACAAACCTCCAAATAGGGGAAGTTAGTTTTAAAATTCTGCTATAATAGGTTAGGTACTTGATTGTGAAATAAGTTGTGATTTTAATTTGAAATGTTCTCTAATAAGGATAATGAAATTTTACATTGTTTCATACCTATAATATAGAGTCAAAATACCTTAAAATTAGAGAGTATGGTAGTTCATATCAAACTTTTGCAATTTCAGCATTAAACACTAATTTCAAATTTTACAAACTTCACACATGTGTGAATTCTTTCACCGCACATAAAACCTAGACATGAACTTATGATCTTCTCAAAGACTTGTATTAAGCTAGCTAATACCTACGACTCACATCTAACCTAATACACAAGACTTAGAATACCAGAAAAATGTGAAAGAGAGTGTCAGGGTAAGTTAACACATCTATAACTAAGTGTTTACAACGGGTCCCATTATGTATGAACTCTCTCATCAACTTCTGACCAGGTGATATTTTATACCATGTGACTTAGATGATCAACAAAACTTGAAGATCTCTTTTAAAAGATAGATGTCAGAACTTGATAGACACAACAAGCACAACTCATACGTTGTCGTAAATTTATGGCCTTAATTTTTATCATTCACAACATCATACCTCATTAAATCCATAACATTGAAACATGCAACGATATATCTCACATCAAGAAAGTAGTTATTTATTAAGCATTCAAACATCCATTGCTCCCACGTGTTCAATTAACGTAAAATCAGTCACTTTATCAAACTATACAAGATTTTATTATCACTGCTAGGAGAACATTTGAAATTAAAATCATGTCTGATTTCACAATTATGTACTCTAATTTAGGGTACTATAGTAGAATTTTTAAGACTAGCTTTCTTTACTTGGAGGTTTTTGTTCAAACAGTTTCAAGACACGCTATAATACCTCTAAAAATCTAAGAACCTAGAACATGTTATGAAAACATTATCAAAGTTAATTAGGACTATAATTAAGTTGAGAGTGTCTCAATTGTCCCTACCAAGACAAATGACAAAAACAAAGAAAAAGCAGAGAAAAAAAAATCCTTAGGGTAGGTAGGAACTTACTCTCATCGAGGTTTTGATCAGTTATAATCACTCCTTAATTTCGTAGTGTTGAGAGGTGCAATATGAATCTAAAATTGATGAATGGTGGAAAAAAATGTTTTTGAGAAAAAACGAAAGAGTTTTGGAATTGAAAGGGAGTAGAAGAGGAAGACGGTAAACGGTTCATGTAGGATTTTTTTTCTTTTGAGAAGAAGGGTTTCACATTGCTCGCTAGCTATAAATATTTTCATCCTTGAAAATGAGTTTTCCAAGAAATACGTCATGATATGATGGTCTCATCTCTTCTTCCATTTTCCAAGAAATTAGAGAACATCATATATTGACCTATTTCTTAATAAGCTAATTTTTGGGGACTAAAATTTTTATAGTTGGGACGTAATGTAAAATCCCTTTTTTTCTTGAAAAAGAAAAAGATTCTTGCATGTAATGTTCATTCTCTTTCTCTTCTAAAATCGTCACTTTCAATTTCAAAACTCTCTTCCTTTCTCTCTAAAAAAAATTCTCTTTGCGGTTCATCAATCTCAGATTTTGATTGCATCTCTAAATAGTGAAGTGTCAACACCCAATTTCTTCCGAGTAAATAAAATTTATTTCAAAAAATGAAAAAAAATATTTCTAATTAATTTTTGAAGAAAATTCAAAAATTTATTTAATCAAATTTGAATTTTGTTGTTATGGAAAAATATAAAAAACGATTTTTTTTTTCGTTACCCTTTTATTTTCATAAAAAATATTCTTGATCAATTAAAAAATATAAAAAATTCATCTTTAAATTTATTGGTTGTTTGGATTTATTATTTTTATTATTATATTCAAAAAAATAGAAAAAAATATAATTTGTTTGTCTTTATCTTTTATTTAATTTTAATAAAAAAATGATTTGAATTTTTATCTTAGGTATCACTTTACAAAAAAAAAAAAATATAAAAAGAAAAGTTTTGTTTGGATTTTATTTTGTTGAAAAAAAAGTGAAATAAAAAGTTTGATTCAGAAAAAAATGTGGTTCACCTTTTTTTTATTTAACCTACCATTTTCATTTTAAAGATTAGTTTCAAAAAAAAGGAGAAAAGAAAATAAAAAAAGAAAAGGTAGAAAGGAAAAGTGTGGGACCCACTTGTATAGCCAATTTGCTTGCTACTTGGAAGAACACACTCCTCTCTCTCATGATTTGCAAGAACCACCTAAAACGGGGCTATAATGTTTCCTCACCCACGACTCTGCTCCACTATCCTGTAAAAAGTGGTGGTGTCCCCTCTGCAACAGAAAAATATTTTGGCATGACAGGCACCTTGGTCTCACGTTCTGGATATACACGCACAGGGGTTGTCTTAAGAGGAGCTCATGGTTTTACTCCTTTCTAAACCTTTCTCCCATTGGCACATTCCTCAGCATCCACTGCACCATTCCTCTCCATTTCGTCTTAACCAAAACACTTCCCATGCACCAAAAGGCCCCCAAACCCCCTCACCTCATCGTCGTTGTCACCACCCAAACATCCATGCTAACAGAAAAAACCCACCATCCCATTCCCAACTTCTCTAACCTCACCACCTTCTAACCACCTCTGTCTCCTCCACGGTTCCCTCTCCCTTCGTCACTTCTTTTTTCATTTCACTCACTCTCAAGCCCATGCCATTCCATTTTCACCCACTCTTTTTCACCTAACAAGAAAAACTACACTCTCTCACCCTCACTGTTTTTTCGCCTAAACACCATCTAATAACCTCCAAGAAGCCTCTAGAACAATCTAAGCAGCTCATAATATCTTAAAAAAGCTTGGAGAAGCTCTCGCCGGAAAATCGGGCTTTTCTAGAGCACCACTACCAACCGCCACCAAATTCGGGTTGTCTGCCTCCATTAGGTGCGTCTCTTTCCCCCATCTCATTCCCACCGTTTCTATAACTTGAAGACGCCTTGAAACCTCCATTTGAGCCTCGCCGGAGGCTCACCAGTGCAAGTCCCATTGAGGAAGATGATCAGCGAGACTTGCGAGCTCATTTTCTCCCACCACAGACCTCCTTTCTCCTCCATTCTACCTCCATTGAGACAAGGATGAGGAGGGAACGTTCGCCACCCCATGGCACGATGTTTCATCATCGACACTCGCTGGAAAACTAATCCAGCAAGCTCAGTGTTCAAGTAGCTAACACTACAAGAAATTTTGTTATTACCTACGGTCATAATCCGTATGTAACATTAAAAATCCGTATGGAATTTGAAATTACGTACAGATTACATACGAAATAAAATCCGTATGTAAAATTGTCGTAGGTAATACTTACATATGGATTTTAAAATTTGTATGTAATTACATACGGATTTATTCGTATGTAATTACATATGGATCTTGTCCTTATGTAATTACATACAGATCAGATCCATTTGTAATTTGTTTTTTAGTACCAAAACTCAATTTCATTTGTTTATTCGTGATAGCACCTAAAGATATCATTGATCATTCCCATTATATGTAAGCTGGAATCAATCCATGAATTAATAAAAGATGAAAAGTATTATATTTCATAAAACAAACAAGAGTCTTATAACATGAGTCGTGTACCTCATTAATTACAACACAATCACAAAATAACAATATCCTAACACACATATCAGTTAAATTTTAATACTATGCATACAAATTAATAACTACTATAATGATTATGTGAATTATGTTCATCTCTTTGTGGTTCTTCATCATGTTGTGGCTGCTCATGGCCTTGTTCTTCACTCTATTGTTGCTGCTGATTTTGTGGCTGACGATTAGGTTGGTGAAAAATATATTGGCAGCTGCTGCAGCTGGAGGCGGTAGGTATGGAGGACTTCACCAATAAATTCCTGGATGGACTGTAACTGCGAGCTCATTTGACGTATTTGGTCATCACTAGTGTTTAATTGTTATCTCAACTGATTCATCTCTACAAAATTAACTTGCTTGCTAGAGCTTGGTTATATATGGCTCATGAAGCTCTCAACACTTTCATTATGAGAGACATTTCCAATTCCATATATTCATCCCTTGTATTTTCCACCAGCAGCCTCATACCAACATCTATTCCTTAATCTTTCTTCCTCAATAGGGTCTAAGGGACTGCATTGTGAGACACCCGTTGTGAGGTAATAAAATTAACTCACACGCGTCTTTCTGATTAAAAAGGGTCAAAATTAAAAGCTAAATTGTATTTTTACTTTTTTCTTTTATTGTTGGAGGAACTTATTTTACTCTTGCAAATAAAAAAAATAAAAGAATGCTAGTACCAATTCAACCAAAACATTACAAGAATAGTCTACAAGTTTAATCACTTTGTGTATTTAATTCCAGCTCTATGATGGATTTGTTTAGTGTGAGGGGTCAATATCCATTACTTGTCATCACCTAAACCATGCCATTCTTTTCTACTTATAGTTATAGAAATCTTTATCTAGACCAAAATTGTGGTAAGGGTAATCTCAAATTAGTACCAATTAGATTTCATTATAATTTGTTAATTATTACAATATACTCCAATCTAATTTGTATTTGGCCATCTTTTTTAACTCTCAGACCTTGTATGGTAAGTTCAACTGCTAATCTTTCAAAATGATAACTATCCTAGATATAGAGACAAGGTTTATGACAGATTACTGATATTTCTTCCATAAATCCTTATTCTATATCTTATAAAGTTTGAGACCAACATTACTGTTGACTATATATGTGTGTGGAGATAAAGAAAAGATTGACAGTAGGAGAGAGATAAAGGAGACTTTTAGGTAATGGACCTATGATCTGTAATAAATCATAAAAAGAGGTAAGAGTAACATTTTGGAATTGTACTCATCTACTAACTTTTGCAGATAATACTACTCCTATCAATTATTCTTTCATGATGCCAAATTGTCAATGCTTGGTCTTAAAAAATTGGTTTGCTTCAAAATATAAATACTTCTAGTTATGTATTTTAACCATACAAAACCTTTGTTATTAACTTGAGAAGATTTTAGTTAGATAATAGATCATTACACGAATCTGTCATTACCTTAAGAGGTAAGTTTTCAAGCTTTCTATCAACAAAGGTGATTGGTCTAAATAAAATCATAAAAATTAATTTTCCTTTTGTTGATCTAAGCAAATTCTAAGTGAGAGTTCTTTTTGGTAATATTTTGTTTATAGTATTTTTAGGATTATAGTTGGATCATATATAAAGTGTCATTTTAGCATATATATTTTATACCCTTGGCTACATTTTACGTTAAAAAAGAGTTTTTATGTTTCAATATTCAGCTAATGCCTTCAAACAAGGTTCACAGGACTTGGTGACCTTTGCAGGCAGAGTAGCAGTTGTGAGAGAAACCAAAGGAGGTTCTCAACACTCAGCTTTGTTACTGGGTTTTTGCTTTTTCTACTGCATTTAGCAACTGACACTTCAAGATCCTCATAGAAAGGGACTATGAAGTGGTGCTGAAACAGACAACTCTTGTAAAAGAGAACAAAAGGGTGTAAACATGGCTCTAGATTTGGACATAAATTGACATTACTCCTAAATCCTAAGCCACCACCACCCTAACCCTAAGCCACCACCACCTTTCTTCACCAATGAGGAACCAAAAGCTGCAGTAGTGATGAGGAAGGAGCAGTGGCGGCACGGGGCCGGCGGCAGCGGCACGGGGCCAACGGTGGCAGCGCGGGGCTGGCGGCGACGGCAGGGGCCGGCGGTGGCGGTACAGTATGACTGCTGCGGCGCGGAAAAAATGACAGTGACTGCGAAAGTCGTTTTGGGGCTGTTTTGGAGTGATTTTTGAGCATAAAATACATGGATAAAATACATAGAACAATGTATGGAAGATGGAAGATGATGAATATTTTATTATTTAATAAATAAGGAAAAAAACAGAATGTTATAAAGAGCAAAAGGACCTCCTTTTTTTATTGTTCTTTATCTTTATATGAAAATGAAATGATGAAGAAATAAAAAAAAAAACCATTACAGGAAGATAAGAACACATGATTTACAAATTTCAAACTTCAAGATCCATATGAAAATCTAAACCTTACAAATCATACCTACGTTCTTAAAAAATGATAATCTGTTTTCCAAAAGTTTCTTGCTTCTCAGTTTTAAACTGAGTGTGGATAATAAGACAGGAGAATCAATCTTCTCTACTTTGTCTCTTTTTTTTCTCTACTTTTAACGTGTTCTCCCTTTATCAGTGATCCTCTCTTTCTTTTTTTCCTCTTTCTCTCTTCTCTCTTTTTTCTCATTCTCCCCTCTCCTTTTTTCTGTTTTTTCCTTATCAGTCCACTTGAGGAGTTTTGTTGGAGAAAGAATAGTGATGGTGGAGATTTTTTTGGGATTCTGGGCAGTTAGAGATTTGAAAGAGTCTCTCTTTTTCTTTTATCGTTATTTTTTTAAATTTTGTATTATTTGTTTGTTTTATTATTTTATTTTTATTATTTAAAACAACATTAACGGATGAAAAAATAAACTAAACTACTCCACTTTTTTACTTTTATAAAATTTATTTAAGCAGAACCCCTTTTCTTTATTTATTTATTTTTTTTAAAACTTGCAAATCAAGTTTGGAAGCAGTTATTTTTATTGTTAGATTTATTTTATTATTATTTATTTTTTTAAATTTTCAGATTCTGTTGTTTCAATTTAGATATTTTTGTTATTTTCTTGTTATTTTCGTTTTATTTATTATTAATTATTTTTTTTTATTTTTTTTAAATCCACCTTTTCTTTTTTTTCAATGGAAAAATTCAATATTTTGTAATTTTTCTTTTATTATTTTCTTTTTCAAGAAAACTTAAACTAATAAATATACTTTTGTGTTATTATTCATTTTTATTTTATACATTTTTATCATTATGCTTTAATTTAAAAGATTACCAGGACAAAATCGGATGTTGACAGTTGTCCCTCTTTACTTAAGTTTTACATGATAATATGAAAGTTTGGGAAAAATTCATATTATCAAAGAAAAATTAAGTAAAGACAGAGACACTGATTTTGTTCGGGTCTCATCATGTGCCGAAAAGAAATGCAGAAATCTTGCTTCTGCAGATGATCCCGAAGAATGGTTGTAACTTTGCTTCTGCAGGGAGTCGAAAAATAAAGAAAGGTCGAGACCTTGCTTCTGTAGGGGATCAAGTGCCAAAAACAAATGTGACCTTGCTTCTGCAGGGGGTCAACATATCAACAAATTTAAATAATTGTGACTTTGCTTCTACAGGGAGTTGAAAAATAAAGAATGGCCAAGACCTTGCTTCTGCAGGGGATCAAGTGCCAAAACAAATGTGACCTTGCTTCTGCAGGGGGTCAACATATCAACAAATTTAAATAATTGTGATTTTGCTTCTGTAGGGAGTCGAAAAATAAAGAATGGCCAAGACCTTGCTTCTGCAGGGGATCAAGTGCCAAACCAAATGTGACCTTGCTTCTGCAGGGGGTCAACATATCAACAAATTTAAATAATTGTGACTTTACTTCTGCAGGGAGTCGAAAAATAAAGAATGGCCAAGACCTTGCTTCTGCAGGGGATCAAGTGCCAAAACAAATGTGACCTTGCTTCTGCAGGGGATCAAGTGCTAAAACAAATGTGACCTTGCTTCTGCAGGGGGTCAACATATCAAAAAATTTAAATAATTGTGACTATGCTTCTGTAGGGAGTCCAAAAATAAAGAATGACCAAGACCTTGCTTCTGCAGGGGATCAAGTATGAAAACAAATGTGACCTTGCTTCTGCAGGGGGTCAACATATTAAAACTTTTAAATAATTGTGACTTTGCTTCTGCAGGGAGTCGAAAAACAAAGAATGGCTAAGACCTTGCTTTTGTAGGGGATCAAGTGCTAAAACAAATGTGACCTTGCTTCTGCAGGGGGTCAACATATCAACAAATTTAAATAATTTTGATTTTGCTTCTGTAGAGAGTCAAAAAATAAAGAATGGCCAAGACCTTGCTTCTGCTAGGGATCAAGTGCCAAAATAAATGTGACCTTGCTTCTGCAGGGGGTCAACATATCAACAAATTTAAATAATTGTGACTTTGCTTCTGCAGGGAGTCGAAAAATAAAGAATGGCCAAGAACTTGCTTCTGTAGGGGATCAAGTGCCAAAAAAAATGTGACCTTGCTTCTGCAGGGGGTCAACATATCAATAAATTTAAATAATTGTGACTTTGCTTCTACAGGGAGTCGAAAAATAAAGAATGGCCAAGACCTTGCTTCTGTAGGGGATCAAGTGCCAAAACAAATGTGACCTTGCTTCTGCAGGGGTTCAACATATCAACAAATTTAAATAATTGTGACTTTGCTTCTGCAGGGAGTCGAAAAATAAAGAATGGCCAAGACCTTGCTTCTGCAGGGGATCAAGTGTTAATACAAATGTGACCTTGCTTTTACAGGGGGTCAACATATCAAAACTTTTAAATAATTGTGACTTTGGGAGTAAAATTCACAACGTTCCCTCTCGAATTATTATTCTTCTGTCCATAGCTTGGACTTTGTGCTTGAGTAGAGCTCTGACTCCCAACATTAGGCTGAAATGTATTATTAGCGGTAACCGGAGACCTGTATGCAGTTGGCGGCCTAGGGGTATTCTGAGAGTAACCCGACATGGCATTCGCAACATACGCAGATGAGGGCCTATAATTAGGAAGATATTGTGGCCGATATCCTCCCCAATAAGGTGCAGTAGAAGCCGCCTGAACCTCACCCTCTTTCTTTTTATCAGGATTGAACCCATGTTTCGTAGCACCGGTGTTTGCAGGCGAACCTTGTGCTATCTTTCCAGTCTTGAGTCCATGTTCGATTCTTTCTCCAATGGTGACAATATCGGAGAAATTCGAAGAAATAATTCTGAGAACATGTTAATAAAAAGGAGTCTGTAACGTCTCGATGAACATGGTGATCATTTCTTTCTTATATAGCGGAAGCTCTACTTGGGCGGCTAACTCTCTCCACCTCTGCGCATATTCTTTGAATGTTTCCGAACTCTTTTTCGCCATATTCTGTAGTTGCATTCTGTCCAGAGCCATGTCTATGTTATATTTGTACTACTTTAAGAAAGCGTCTACCAAATCCTTCCATGAAGCAATCCGAGTTAGTTCAAGGTGCATATACCAGTTTAATGCTACACCTCCCAAACTATCTTGAAAGCAATGAATCAGAAGTTTTTCATTGTGTGCATGAGCTGCCATTTTCCTACAATACACAGTCAAATGGCTTTTTGGGCAAGTGTTCTCCTTGTACTTCTCAAAGTCTGGCACTTTAAATTTGGGGGGAATTATCACATCCGGTACTAAACATAGACCGGCAACATCTCCGAACTCATAACTACTTCCACCTTCTATTGCCTTCAATCTCTCCTCAAGGACTTCCAGCTTATCTTTCGCTCTATCAACATCAGGAACTGCGGAAGTCGGAGCTACACCTTCTGTTTTGGACTCACCTCCCAAAGTCACATTTAAAACCTTGGGTTGGGTAGTAGTAGGAATTTTGTTAATTACTACATTTTTACCACGACCACCAGGTGGTACTTGAATGAGCTCCGGCTGACTTCTAGCAATAGAGGCACTAACGTTGTGTGGTATAGTTTCTTCCTCTACACCTTCCTCGTATGGTGGTTCATAGTTCAGAGGCAAACCATACGGAGGCCACTCTGGATTTGTCCGATTTTCGTGATAAAGATCTCGGGTTTGTGATGTCCCCGGTTGAAAAACAAGAGGATTTGAGGACTGAACCCCTTCATCTCTGGTAGTAGCTTCAGGTTTGCTACTTATGATTGTTAGGTGTTCGAGAATCTGACCCAACTGATCTTTTAGGCCATGAATCTGATTCACCTTATCTTTCAACTCAG